>CDZS01036030.1_pt1 | contig 142748 bp, 139 predicted proteins | sample 557751 | NCBI WGS metagenome assembly CDZS01 (sample SAMEA3182113, study PRJEB8094) | gut metagenome | biome: human; feature: gut; material: Stool; isolation source: human stools | place: Canada | collected 2013-05-07 | reverse complement strand
AACAGCGCAGTTGGTGTATTGCAGACTTTGGTTATCGCGCTTGGCGCAGGTCTTGGCATTTGGGGTGCCATTAACTTAATGGAGGGTTACGGCAACGACAATCCCGGAGCCAATGCTCATGTACGGTAAAGAAGCAAGCAACCGAAAACAATAGATAGACCGCCAGCACTACACTATTCCGAACCAAAGACCAAAAGATAAGCATTTTGAGAAAATCTAAACTTTTGGATTTTCCTACAATGCCGACTACGGCGGAATCCCTCCCACTCCTTATATATTTCTTTCTGTATACATTGAATTTGTATTTAGTAAAATGCAGACAACACCACGGATCGGCTTTTGGCTGGACAATTCCAACCAAACACCGCAGCAGACAGTAGAAACCATTCTGAACGTTAGGAAGCCGGTATGATTGTTACATATAAGGGGAAGAAAAATTTCTTTTAGATACTTGTTTTCCTAAAACTGATGTGATATAATAATTCCAGAAAAGGAGTAAAAAATATGCGGCAAGGTATTCTTAAATAAAACTATAATCAAATAGTGGGAACAAAGGATTATGATAGTCCCTTTTGTAGGGGCTTAGTTTTTTGTACCCAATTTAAGAATACTTTTGCCTTATCAATTTTGACATATCCCCAAAAACAGCACTCACAAACAGGTGTATGCTGTATATGTGTATGTCCGCAAATTATCATCCCCAGTGGTAAAAGTATTTTACTGCTGGGGATTTTTATGCCCTTCGGGGCAGTAAAGGGAGGACAATCACATGAAAATAATCAATATTGGAATTCTTGCCCATGTAGACGCTGGAAAGACGACCTTGACGGAGAGCCTGCTATATGCCAGCGGAGCCATTTCAGAACCGGGGAGCGTCGAAAAAGGGACAACGAGGACGGACACCATGTTTTTGGAGCGGCAGCGTGGGATTACCATTCAAGCGGCAGTCACTTCCTTCCAGTGGCACAGATGTAAAGTTAACATTGTGGATACGCCCGGCCACATGGATTTTTTGGCGGAGGTGTACCGCTCTTTGGCTGTTTTAGATGGGGCCATCTTGGTGATCTCCGCTAAAGATGGCGTGCAGGCCCAGACCCGTATTCTGTTCCATGCCCTGCGGAAAATGAACATTCCCACCGTTATCTTTATCAACAAGATCGACCAGGCTGGCGTTGATTTGCAGAGCGTGGTTCAGTCTGTTCGGGATAAGCTCTCCGCCGATATTATCATCAAGCAGACGGTGTCGCTGTCCCCGGAAATAGTCCTGGAGGAAAATACCGACATAGAAGCATGGGATGCGGTCATCGAAAATAACGATAAATTATTGGAAAAGTATATCGCAGGAGAACCAATCAGCCGGGAAAAACTTGTGCGGGAGGAACAGCGGCGGGTTCAAGACGCCTCCCTGTTCCCGGTCTATTATGGCAGCGCCAAAAAGGGCCTTGGCATTCAACCGTTGATGGATGCGGTGACAGGGCTGTTCCAACCGATTGGGGAACAGGGGGGCGCCGCCCTATGCGGCAGCGTTTTCAAGGTTGAGTACACCGATTGCGGCCAGCGGCGTGTCTATCTACGGTTATACAGCGGAACGCTGCGCCTGCGGGATACGGTGGCCCTGGCCGGGAGAGAAAAGCTGAAAATCACAGAGATGCGTATTCCATCCAAAGGGGAAATTGTTCGGACAGACACCGCTTATCAGGGTGAAATTGTTATCCTTCCCAGCGACAGCGTGAGGTTAAACGATGTATTAGGGGACCAAACCCGGCTCCCTCGTAAAAGGTGGCGCGAGGACCCCCTCCCCATGCTGCGGACGACGATTGCGCCGAAAACGGCAGCGCAAAGAGAACGGCTGCTGGACGCTCTTACGCAACTTGCGGATACTGACCCGCTTTTGCGTTGCGAAGTGGATTCCATCACCCATGAGATCATTCTTTCTTTTTTGGGCCGGGTGCAGTTGGAGGTTGTTTCCGCTTTGCTGTCGGAAAAATACAAGCTTGAAACAGTGGTAAAGGAACCCTCCGTCATTTATATGGAGCGGCCGCTCAAAGCAGCCAGCCACACCATCCATATCGAGGTGCCGCCCAACCCGTTTTGGGCATCCATAGGACTGTCTGTTACACCACTCTCGCTTGGCTCCGGTGTACAATACGAGAGCCGGGTTTCGCTGGGATACTTGAACCAGAGTTTTCAAAACGCTGTCAGGGATGGTATCCGTTACGGGCTGGAGCAGGGCTTGTTCGGCTGGAACGTAACGGACTGTAAGATTTGCTTTGAATACGGGCTTTATTACAGTCCGGTCAGCACGCCGGCGGACTTCCGCTCATTGGCCCCGATTGTATTGGAACAGGCATTGAAGGAATCGGGGACGCAGCTGCTGGAACCTTATCTCTCCTTCATCCTCTATGCGCCCCAGGAATACCTTTCCAGGGCTTATCATGATGCACCGAAATACTGTGCCACCATCGAAACGGCCCAGGTAAAAAAGGATGAAGTTGTCTTTACTGGCGAGATTCCCGCCCGCTGTATACAGGCATACCGTACTGATCTGGCCTTTTACACCAACGGGCGGAGCGTATGCCTTACAGAGCTGAAAGGATATCAGGCCGCTGTCGGTCAGCCGGTCATCCAGCCCCGCCGTCCAAACAGCCGCCTGGACAAGGTGCGCCATATGTTTCAGAAGGTAATGTAAAGATACATAATCGTCAAGACGGCAACAATCAGAAGTTATGGAGGGTAACAATGGAATATAGTAAGGAAGATTTAATGGAAGCAAAAAAGCAAATTTGGGGAGTGGGAGAGAACATGGGAACAGAGGAAAGTAAAAAAATCTGGGAGGAGAACGCACAATTTTGGGATAATGCAATGGGTGACGAATCTAATGAATTTCACAGAGAGGTAGTGCGTCCCAAAGTAACGGAACTTCTATCTCCTAATCCTGCGGATTACATTTTGGATATTGCGTGTGGCAATGGAAATTATTCTTCGTATCTTGCACAAAGAGGCGCTTCGGTTGTCGCTTTTGATTACAGCAAAAAAATGATAGAATTGGCTAAAAGACGGCAATCACAATATGCAAAACAAATTGAATTTTGTGTGGCGGATGCGACCGATAGAAAAAGTATATTAGAATTAAAAAGAAATCGAGCCTTTACGAAAGCAGTTTCTAATATGGCAATTATGGATATTACGGATATTGAACCACTTCTTATGGCTGTTTATGAACTGTTGCAGGAAAGCGGAATTTTTGTCTTTGCAACGCAACACCCTTGTTTTGTCACGTTGACTGAAAAATATATGACACCGCACAGTTACTATGATATAGCGATTGAAGGGCAACCGAAAGAGCAGATTTATTATCATCGTTCCATACAAGATATTTTTAACCTTTGTTTTAGAGCTGGATTTGTCATTGATGGATTTTATGAAGAATGTTTTAAAACCAACAAAGAAATTCCTATGGTAATGATAGTAAGGCTTAAGAAGGTAAAACGTGATAGCTTAAAATAAATTCAAGTTTGTCGGGTAAATAGCAAACCCAGCCGAGCCAGTCAACGGTCAAGATGAACGGCGCATATGCGCAGCCGTTGACAGCCCCGCCCGCCTTTGCTGGTAGGCAATCAAGGGGCGACAGCAAGAAGTGCCACCGCCCCGCACTATTATTCAGAAAGGGGAATTTCCATGACCGACCAGATAGCCTATCAAGAATATATCCAGCGCAGGTACAACGCCTTTTGCAAGACTGTTATCCGCTGTGCCGCCTTGGACAAGATTTTGAAGCTTAAACGGCAATGGGAACGGCAAGTTTCCCTTGACTATCTGATGAACGAGAAGTTTGTCCAGTTTGCCGCGTCGGAGCCGGACGAGGAATACCCATTTACCGTCTGCGGTCAGACCGTCCTGCTCTGCAACGCCGCCCTTGCCGACGCGATCTCTGTTTTGCCGGAGCAGACGCGGGAAGAAATCCTGCGCTATTACTTTCTGCGCCAGCCGCAGCGCGTGATCGGCGCGTGTATTGGCCGGTCACGCAGCACAGCGGGGCGGCATATCCAGCTTGCCTTGCAGCGGCTACGCGAAGAAATGGGGGTGAGCCGGTATGAGTAGACTTCTCCCCTATGAAACAATCCTCAAAGCCCGTGAGGGCGACCCAGAAGCCGTGAACGCTGTCCTGCTCCACTACGCCGGATATATCCGCTATTTCTCAAAAGTGAACGGGCAGGTCAACGCCGAGGTGGAGGACTATGTAAAGCAGCGGTTAATTGACTGTCAATTCAAGTTCCGGCTTGACGAACCACCGGACAAGTCATAAAAACTGAATACCAGCCGCCACCGACGCGGCCAGCGAAAGCAGTAAGTCTTGAAAAAGATTTACTGCTTTTTTTGTTGTCCGGCTCCGCTCCCGGCCATTTTGCCCCCTGCCGGTTGTAGTAGTAAGCGAGGAGGGAATTTTTCTGCCCTGGTGTTTGGCATTTGGAGCATTTACCCGTAGTAGAGGGCAAAGAGAAAGGATTTCTCCAACACCGGGTAGAAACCACTGCGTCCGGTGTCATTTTAGCGAAAGCGGGCAGGAATGCCCTTTACAGGATTAGTAGTAGCAGAAAAAGAGAAACAAACTTTTGTGGTTGCAGTTTTCCAAAAAAGTGGCGGACGGAAGTGAGAGAAAGTTTGCAGTCACGGAGAGCAAGTTTCTACCACGGTGCCAAAATCCGCAATTCTGCAGTTTTGCCCCTCGCGGGAAACTTGTTGGGGAGTGCCTTCCCCAAACCCTGCTCATGCGCCCTTACGGGCGAGAAAGGAGGTCACACCATGCGAAAGAAATACAACACGCCCCACCGCAGCCGCGTTGTGAAAACCCGGCTGTCCGAAGATGAGTATGCCGACTTCACAGCGCGGCTTGCGCCCTATGGTATCAGCCAGTCCGAATTTCTCCGGCAGGCGATACGGCGGGCGACCATACGCCCGGTTGTCCATGTGTCGTCGGTCAATGACGAGTTGCTTTCCGCTGTCGGGAAGCTGACAGCCGAGTACGGCAGGATCGGCGGCAACCTCAATCAGATTGCCCGGTATCTGAACGAATACGGCGTACCCTACAACACCCTTTCCGGCGAGGTACGCGCCGCCATATCCGACCTTGCCGTCCTCAAGTATGAAGTCCTCAAGAAAGTAGGTGACGCGGTTGGCAACACTCAAGCATATCAACTCTAAAAACGCCGACTACGGAGCCGCCGAGCAATATCTTCTCTTTGAGCATGACGAGTTTACCATGAAGCCCGTCCTTGATGAAACCGGCAGGCTTATCCCCCGCGAGGACTACCGGCTGTCCACGCTGAACTGCGACGGGGAGGATTTTGCCGTTGCGTGTATGCGGGCCAATCTCCGCTATCAGAAAAACCAGCGGCGGGAAGATGTGAAAAGCCACCACTACATCATCAGCTTTGACCCGCGGGACGGGCCGGACAACGGCCTGACCGTAGACCGGGCGCAGGCGTTGGGGGAACAATTCTGTAAAGAGCATTTTCCCGGCCACCAGGCCCTTGTCTGCACCCACCCGGACGGGCATAACCACAGCGGCAACATTCATGTGCATATCGTCATAAACAGCCTGCGGATTGAGGAAGTGCCGTTCCTGCCCTACATGGACAGGCCGGCCGATACGAAAGTCGGCTGCAAGCACCGATGTACCGACGCTGCCCTGCGCTACTTCAAATCCGAAGTCATGGAGATGTGCCACCGGGAGGGGCTTTATCAAATCGACCTCTTGAACGGCAGCAAGAACCGCGTCACCGACCGGGAGTATTGGGCGCAGAAAAAGGGACAGGCCGCGCTGGACAAGCAGAACGCCCCCATGATTGCCGATAGTATCACGCCCCGGCAGACCAAGTTTGAAACGAACAAGGAGAAGCTGCGGCAGACCCTACGGAAAGCCCTTGCCACCGCCGCCAGCTTTGACGAGTTTTCCTCTCTGTTGCTGCAGGAGGGTGTGACCGTCAAGGAGAGCCGGGGGCGGCTTTCCTACCTCACGCCGGACAGGACAAAGCCAATTACCGCCCGGAAGCTGGGCGACGATTTTGACCGCGCCGCTGTCTTTGCCGTTTTAGAGCAAAACGCCGCCAGAGCAGCCGAAGCGCCAGCCAGATCCCCCGATCCCCCACGCACCATAAAAGACCGCTTGCAGGTTGCCAGAGCCGAGATAGCCGCCCCGAAACAGGACGGAGTGCAGCGGCTTGTGGACATTGAGCAGAAAATGGCCGAGGGCAAAGGCCGGGGCTATGAACGCTGGGCGAAGATACACAATCTGAAGCAGGCCGCCAAAACGCTGTCCGTCTACCAGCAATACGGCTTTACTTCCCCGGAGCAGTTAGAAGCCGCCGTTGACACCGCCTATCAGAAAATGCGCCAGACCAGCGGCGAACTGAAAGCACTGGAAACGAAGCTGCAAGGGAAAAAGAAGTTGCAGCGGCAGGTGTTGGCCTACGCCCAGACCAAGGCCGCCCGCGACGGGCTGCGGGCACAGAAATCCGAGAAAGCCCGCGCCGCATACCGGCAGGCCCATGAGAGCGATTTTATCATAGCCGACGCAGCAGCCCGGTATTTCAAGGCGCATGGCATTACCAAGCTGCCCGCCCGGAAAGCGTTGCAGGCCGAGATCGAGCAGCTTATCTCCGAGAAAGACGGCCTGTATAACACCTATCACGAACAGAAACAGCGGTTCAAGGAGTTGCAGACCGTCAAGCGGAACATCGACCAGATTTTGCGCCGGGACGAGCCGCACCGCAGAAAGGAGCAGAGCCATGAGCGATAACCTGCCCCACATGGACTACCGCCAGCACCGGCGGGCGCGGCGGCTGGTACATGAGTGCTGTAACTACGATGAGGGGAACTGCCTGCTATTGGACGACGGGGAGCCTTGCGTGTGCGTCCAGAGCATTTCCTTTTCCCTCATGTGCCACTGGTTCCGTGTGGCTGTCCTGCCCCTTGACGGGGAGCTGGCCGCAGCCCTCTTGTGCCGGGGAAGCCGGAAACGGTGTGCCGTCTGCGGGGCGGCCTTTGTCCCCAAATCCAACCGGGGAAAATACTGCCCCGACTGCGCCGGGCGCATGAAGAAAATCAAAGCCGCCGAGAGAAAGCGGAAACAAAGGCAGAGATGTCACGCTTTAGAGCCTTTCAAACCCGCATAAATCAAGGCTTTTTTCGTGGGTGTCAAAGGGTACGCGATACATTTATCCTTTTCCCCCGGAAACGGCGTTTTAATGCGTGACAATACGCCAAAATCAACCCGAACACAGGGAGGTGATCCTATCGCTGATTATATCAGGGCAGACACGCGGCTGCCCGCCTATCTGCCGTATCCCCGTTTCCTGCTGAAAATGGAGATTTCACAGACCGCCAAGCTGCTGTATTCGCTGCTGTTAGACCGTTCCACCCTCTCCCAGAAAAACAAGTGGCTGGACGACGAGGGCAGGATTTATATTATCTATCCCATCGCGGAGATAGCAGAAATACTGGATAAAGGCAGCACCACCATCAAGGGGGCGCTTAATGAACTGGACACGGCGGGGCTGTTGGAACGGGAACGGGGCGGCTTCTCCGCACCGAACCGGCTTTATGTCAAAGTACCGCCAGTGCCACAGGTACAGTTTTCAGACCAACTGATGGCCGGAAGTCCGCCCCTCATAGAGCCGGAAAACCGTCCTACTGATGGTCAGAAAACCGACCTTATGATGGTCGGAAAACCGTCCCCTAACCAAACTACTATAAACAACCTTACAGAGAGCCAAACAAAGGGAGTGAGTGGGGGGCCGTCCGCGCCCTATGGCCGATATGGAAATATTTTTCTGTCACAGACCGAATACGACGAGTTGCAGGCAGAGTACCCTGACAGGCTGGAACGGTTCATCGAGGAAATGAGCCGCTACCTTGCCGCCAACGGGAAAAGCTACCAGAACTATGCCGCCGCCCTGCGGATATGGGCGGGGAACGACAAAAAGGAAGCCCCTAAAAAGGGCATACCAGACTACTCATGCAAGGAGGGCGAGAGTTTATGAAGAATGAAATCAACGCGGTTTTGGAGAATATGACGACCACCATCCCGGAGCCGGAGGACTACACCGGCGAGGACGGTTTACTGTACTGCGGCAAGTGCCGCAAGCCGAAAGAAGCCTATTTTGCGCCGGATAAGGCCGCTATCTTCGGGCGCGACCGCCACCCGGCAGAGTGCGACTGCCAGAGAACCGCCCGCGAGGAACGGGAAGCCGCCGAAAAGCGGCGCAGACACCTTGACACCGTGGAAGAACTGAAACGCCGGGGCTTTACCGACCCCACCATGCGGGACTGGACTTTCGAGAACGACAACGGCAGGAACCCGCAGACCGGGCTTGCCCGCCGGTATGTGGAGCATTGGGAAGATATGCGGACAGACAATATCGGCTGCCTGTTCTGGGGCGGCGTAGGCACCGGCAAAAGCTACCTTGCAGGCTGTATCGCAAACGCCCTCATGGAGAAAGAAATCCCCGTCCGCATGACGAACTTTGCTCTTATCCTCAATGACCTTGCCGCCAGCTTTGAGGGGCGCAACGAGTACATTTCCCGCCTTTGTCGTTATCCGCTGCTGATCCTTGACGACTTCGGCATGGAACGCGGGACGGAATACGGGCTGGAACAGGTGTTCAATGTGATTGACAGCCGTTACCGCAGCGGCAAGCCGCTGATCGTCACGACCAACCTTACGCTGGACGACCTGCACAACCCGGAGGACACCGCCCATTCCCGGATTTATGACCGCCTGCTTTCCATGTGCGTCCCGGTACGCTTTACCGGCGACAACTTCCGGCAGGAAACCGCCAAGCGGAAAATGGAGAGCATGAAGAAACTGATTACCGACTGAAAGGAGTATTGCCTATGGCAGATAACAAGCAGCACGACACCCGCACCACCCGCCGCCCTGACTGTGTGACGGAAATCCGCATGGGCAATTCCGTCCTTGTCGTGTCCGGCTATTTCAAGAAAGACACCACAACCACAGCCGCCGACAAAATGGCGCGGGTACTGGAAGCGGAAGCCGCTGCTACACAGGAGCCGACTTATCCGGCGTGAACCGGGGCATGGAAAAGCGGCCATGCCAGGGAGCATGACCGCTGGAACGAAAATCGGAAGTGCTTTAGCAATTCTTAATCTCATTCTCTATAAAATAATTTGCAATTTCAAAGGCTTTTATTCTTCTCTTTGCCAATGTGATTTGTGATTTATAACGCTCGGAATTATCCTTTGATTCAAATGTTTTTACTGTTTCTCTTAGCTTGTGCAGAGTTGAATCAATTTGCCTTTTGGCCGCGGTTAATTCATCTATTGTATACTTCATGTTTTCTCCTTTAACTTCTGATTTTTTTGTTAAATCAGAGTATACCACGGAGTTATGAACTTTTCTACTGCAAATATGGGACGACAACCCATACCATAAAAATCGGAAAATTGAAAAGCTGTAAAGAAGCAAATTTAACGCTTTTGCCGCTGTACAGCCCCCGCCGTTCCGTGGTACAATGAAACCACGGAATAGTGGGGCTGGCTGTCGGAAACGGAGGATTTTATGTTAAGACAAGCCACCCAAAACCTCATTACCGCCCTTTATCCGAGATTGTCCCACGAGGATGAATTGCAAGGCGAGAGTAATTCCATATCGAACCAAAAAAGGATACTCGAAACCTACGCAAAACAGAACGGCTTTACCAATCTGCGCTGGTACACCGACGACGGTTTTTCCGGCGCGAACTTCCAGCGGCCCGGATTTCAAGCCATGCTTGCGGACATTGAAGCCGGGAAAGTGGGTACGGTCATCGTCAAGGACATGAGCCGGTTAGGGCGAAACTACTTGCAGGTAGGGTTTTACACGGAAATGCTGTTCCCTCAAAAGGGTGTGCGTTTTATCGCTGTCAACGATAATGTGGACAGTGCCAGCGAGGGCATGGACAACGATTTTACCCCGCTGCGAAATCTGTTCAATGAATGGCTGGTGAGAGATACGAGCAAGAAAATCAAGGCAGTGAAAAAGTCAAAAGGCATGAGCGGCAAGCCTGTTACCAGCAAGCCGGTTTACGGCTATGTGATGGACGAGGACGAGAATTTTATTATAGACGAGGAAGCCGCCCCGGTGGTGCAGCAGATTTACCAGCTTTGCCTTGCCGGGAACGGCCCGACCAAGATTGCCCGTATGCTGACGGAGCAGCAAATCCCCACGCCGGGGACGCTGGAATATCAGCGGACAGGCAGCACCCGCCGTTATCACCCAGGCTATGAGTGCAAATGGGCGACCAACACCGTCGTTCATATCCTCGAAAACCGAGAGTACACCGGATGTCTGGTGAACTTCAAAACGGAAAAGCCTTCTTATAAGGTCAAGCACAGCATAGAGAACCCCGTCGAGAAGCAGGCCATTTTCGAGAACCACCATGAGCCGATCATCGACAAGGAAACATGGGAACGGGTGCAGGAGTTACGCAAACAGCGCAAACGCCCGAACCGCTACGATGAAGTGGGGCTGTTCTCCGGGATTTTGTTCTGCGCCGACTGCGGCCATGTGCTGTATCAGCAGCGGTATCAGAACAAAGACCGCAAACAGGACTGCTACATCTGCGGCAGCTACAAGAAGCGCACCCGCAACTGTACGGCGCACTTTATCCGCACCGATCTGTTGACCGCTGGTGTCCTGGCAAATCTCCGGCAAGTGACCGAATACGCAGCCAAGCATGAGAGCCGGTTTGTGAAACTACTTGTCCAGCAGAACGAGATCGGCGGCAAGCGAAAGACCGCCGCAGCCATCAAGCAGCTTGAACAGGCGCAGGAACGCATTTCTGAAATCAGCCGCATTATCAAGCGGCTGTATGAGGACAATGTAAACGGCAAAATCAGCGATGAGCGTTTCATGGAACTGTCGGCTGACTACGAAGCCGAGCAAGCGGAGCTGAAAAAGAGAGCCGCCGCCCTGCAAGCCGAACTGGACAAGTCACAGGCAGCTACCGTCAACGCCGAGAAATTTATGGGCATTGTCCGCAAGCACCTTGCCTTTGAAGAACTGACCCCCACTCTCTTGCGGGAAATGATCGAGAAAATTGTGGTGCATGAGTGCAGCTATGATGAGAACGGCACCCGCAGGCAGGACATTGAGATTTATTACAGCTTTGTCGGCAAGATTGACTTGCCCGAATAACCGCCCGACCTATCCGACACAATGGCCAAGTGTCGGATAGGAACGGCAAAATTTTTTGCACTTCTATTGCTTCTTTATCACACATAAGCAAAGAGCCAGGGCATGAAGCAGCTCATGGCCGGTGCTGGTGTAGCCGTGGTAGGCATGGTCCTTGTACCTCTGCTCTCCGGGCTTTTCTCTGTCTAAGCGTCTCCGTATGAAATCCTTGCCGCTCCCGCAGTTTTGCGGGGGCGGCGGAAAGGAGGTTGACACCGTATGGATTTCTTACTTGAAGCCCTGACAAATTGGCTGAAAGAAATGCTGGTGGGCGGCATTATGAGCAACCTTTCGGGGATGTTTGACAGTGTAAACCAGCAGGTCGCGGATATATCCGTACAGGTAGGCCAGACCCCACAGGGATGGAATGGCAGTATTTTCAGCATGATTGAGAATCTGTCCAACTCCATCATGGTGCCGATTGCAGGCGTGATCCTGGCTATCGTGATGACCGTAGACCTGATCCAGATGATCGCAGACAAGAACAACCTGCATGATGTGGACACCTGGATGATTTTCAAGTGGGTGTTCAAATCAGCCGCTGCCATCCTCATTGTCACAAATACATGGAATATCGTGATGGGCGTCTTTGATATGGCGCAGAGCGTAGTGGCGCAGGCGGCAGGGGTTATCAATTCGGATGCGTCCATTGACATTTCCTCAGTTATGACCGATCTGGAACCGAGGCTGATGGAAATGGATCTGGGACCGCTGTTCGGACTGTGGTTCAAATCCCTCTTTATTGGCATTACTATGTGGGCGTTATATATCTGTATCTTTATCGTTATTTATGGCCGTATGATCGAAATCTACCTTGTGACTTCGGTGGCTCCCGTTCCAATGGCTGCAATGATGGGTAAAGAATGGGGCGGTATGGGACAGAATTACCTCCGATCCCTGCTGGCGCTGGGCTTTCAGGCGTTTCTCATTATCGTCTGCGTGGCAATTTATGCTGTGCTGGTGCAGAACATCGCTCTGGAAGATGACATCATCATGGCAATCTGGAGCTGCGTGGGCTACACCGTACTGCTGTGCTTTACGCTGTTCAAAACCGGCAGTCTCGCAAAATCAGTCTTTCAGGCGCACTAAAGGAGGGTTCTGTATGAAAAAATATCAAATCATTTACGCAGACCCGCCATGGAACTACAAAGTATATTCCAAGAAAGGATTGGGACGCAGTGCAGAAAGTCACTATCCGACCATGAGTATCGAGGATATTTGTGCGCTGCCAGTAGGCAACTTGGCGGATAAAGACTGTGCCTTGTTTTTATGGGTCACGATTCCATGTTTACTGGAAGGTCTCTCAGTTCTGAAGGCATGGGGATTTACCTATAAAACCGTCGGCTTTGTTTGGGTAAAGCAAAATCGAAAGGCAGATAGCTTGTTCTGGGGAATGGGATATTGGACGCGCTCCAATGTGGAACTTTGTATCCTCGCAACGAAAGGACATCCCAAGCGTATAAACGCAGCTGTTCATCAGGTCATTGTCTCTCACATTGAAGAACATTCAAAAAAACCGCAGGAAGCCAGAGAACGCATTGTCTCATTGATGGGTGATCTCCCGCGCATAGAACTGTTTGCTCGTCAATCCACACCCGGTTGGGATGTGTGGGGAAATGAAGTGGACAGCTCTATTTCATTCCCATAAAGGAGGTGGATAATATGGCTTATGTACCCGTACCCAAAGATTTAACCAAAGTCGAAACCAAGGTCATGTTCAATCTGACACGAAGGCAGCTGGTCTGCTTTACCGCCGGGGCGCTTGTAGGTGTACCGCTGTTCTTGTGGCTCCGTGAGCCTGCGGGAAACAGCATGGCTGCCATGTGTATGATGCTGGTCATGATGCCCTTCTTCCTGCTGGCAATGTATGAAAAGCATGGACAGCCCCTGGAAAAGATCGTGGGCAACATCCTCAAAGTAGCTGTGATCCGTCCCAAGCAGCGTCCCTACCAGACCAATAACTTTTATGCCGTATTAAAGCGGCAGGAAATGCTCGATAAGGAGGTGTATGACATTGTTCACCGCAATGAAAAGCTGGCTGCGCCGTCTGCTGGGAAAACCGGAAGAAAAGACCGTGCATCCGGTAAAGACAAAGAAAAAGCTGTCCCGCGCCGATAAGAAGCAGATCGAAGCGGCCATTGCCCGCGCCAACCGCACGGACAAAAAAGGAAAATCGGCACAGGACAGTATCCCCTATGAACGAATGTGGCCGGACGGGATCTGCCGCGTATCGGACAGCCACTACACAAAGACCATTCAGTTTCAGGACATCAACTATCAGCTCTCCCAAAATGAAGATAAGACCGCGATCTTTGAGGGCTGGTGTGATTTCCTCAATTATTTCGACAGCTCGATTCACTTCCAGCTGTCTTTTTTGAACCTTGCGGCATCGGAGGAGACCTTTGCCAACTCCATTTCCATTCCGCCCCAGGGGGATGCCTTTGACAGTATCCGTGAGGAATATACCACGATGCTGCAAAATCAGCTGGTCAGAGGCAACAACGGTCTCATCAAGACCAAATACCTGACCTTTGGTATCAACGCTGACAGCATCAAAGCCGCCAAGCCCCGTCTGGAGCGTATTGAGACCGATATACTCAATAACTTCAAGCGTCTTGGTGTAGCCGCCAGAACATTGGACGGTAAGGAAAGGCTTTCCCAGCTTCATGCGGTATTCCACATGGATGAACAGCTCCCGTTTCAGTTTGAATGGGACTGGCTGGCTCCTTCCGGCCTGTCCACGAAAGATTTTATTGCACCAAGCTCCTTTGAGTTCCGCACCGGCAAGCAGTTCCGTATGGGCAAGAAATACGGGGCTGTTTCTTTTTTGCAGATTTTAGCCCCAGAGCTGAATGACCGTCTGCTGGCTGATTTTCTGGATATGGAAAGCTCGCTCATTGTGAGTATGCACATTCAGTCGGTGGATCAGGTGAAAGCCATCAAAACGGTAAAGCGTAAGATTACCGATCTGGACCGCAGTAAGATTGAGGAACAGAAAAAAGCAGTCCGCGCCGGATACGACATGGACATCATTCCTTCTGACCTTGCCACCTACGGCAGCGAAGCGAAAAAGCTGTTGCAGGATTTGCAGAGCCGAAACGAGAGAATGTTCCTGGTCTCCTTTTTGGTGCTGAACACAGCGGACACCCCCCGTCAGCTTGGAAACAACATCTTTCAGGCAGGCTCTATTGCCCAGAAGTATAACTGCCAGCTGACCAGACTGGACTTCCAGCAGGAAGAAGGGCTGATGAGCTGTCTGCCCCTGGGACTCAATCAGATCGAGATTCAGCGAGGGCTGACCACCAGTTCTACGGCTATCTTTGTACCATTCACCACACAGGAATTATTCCAGAACGGCAAGGAAGCCCTGTACTACGGCATCAATGCCCTGTCCAACAACCTCATCATGGTGGATAGAAAGCTGCTGAAAAACCCCAACGGCTTGATTTTGGGTACGCCGGGTTCCGGTAAGTCTTTCAGCGCCAAGCGTGAGATTGCCAACTGCTTTTTGCTTACCAATGATGATGTCATCATCTGTGACCCGGAAGCGGAGTACGCACCTCTGGTGGATCGTCTGCATGGGCAGGTCATCAAGATCTCGCCTACCTCAACCAACTACATCAATCCGATGGATCTGAACCTGGACTATTCGGATGATGAAAGCCCGCTGTCCCTCAAGTCTGACTTTATCCTCAGCTTGTGTGAGCTGATCGTGGGCGGTAAGGACGGATTGCAGCCGGTGCAGAAAACCATCATCGACCGTTGTGTGCGTCTGGTCTATCAGACCTACCTCAATGACCCGCGCCCGGAGAATATGCCCATACTGGAGGACCTATATAACCTGCTCCGTTCACAGGAGGAAAAGGAAGCCCAGTATATCGCCACGGCCCTTGAAATCTATGTAACCGGCTCCCTCAATGTGTTCAATCACCAGAGCAATGTGGACATCAATAACCGCATTGTCTGCTATGACATTAAGGAGCTGGGCAAGCAACTCAAGAAAATCGGTATGTTGGTGGTCCAGGATCAGGTGTGGAACCGCGTTACCATTAACCGCGCTGCCCACAAGTCCACCCGTTATTACATCGACGAGATGCACCTGCTTTTGAAGGAGGAGCAGACCGCCGCTTATACGGTGGAAATCTGGAAGCGATTCCGCAAATGGGGCGGTATTCCGACAGGTATCACCCAGAATGTCAAAGTGCGCCCAGATAGGGCGCTGTGCAAAGCAGTCTAAGGTACTGCCGCACACGGCAGTGTGCGAAACAATCTGCCTTACCGACTAAGGAGAAATCCTTTACGGGAACAGCGCATGGCAGAAAAAGGAATAGTCACCAAAGGACTTAGGTGCGACTGTTTTCTAATGTTAAGAAGATATGAGGATAAGATTGGGTTTATCGAATGTAAGGTTCCAGTTCCTGTTTTTTGCAGGTGTGGGAAAAGTCCTGAAACCCATGTCATAACGCTGTCACGTCATCTTTCACGGCGGGACAACTGCCAACACGTTATGAAACAGGCGTGAGAACACGTCACAACGAACCGAAAGCATATCCGACAATCTTCACTAACCTATGCACAGTGCTAACTGGGGATTGCCTAAGTCTGGCTCATTTGCCGGATATGGTAACGGAGGCTCCATAGTAGTCCGAGAGGGATAACGACCCTTACATGGCGAAGGGAGCCAGTTAGTAACATCTAAAATGTAAGAATGAAAGGGAGGAGAAACCTCAATGAAACCAACATCTGAAATTTTAGAGCGTATTGAAAAGTGTTCCAGCGAACACAAAGACGGCGTATTCACAAGACTTTACAGATACTTACTTCGTGAAGATATTTACTACGCCGCCTATCAGAAACTTTATGCAAACAAAGGTGCAACAACACAGGGTATCGACAACGATACCGCAGACGGTTTCAGTGACTTCTATGTAAAAGAGTTAATCCAGTCACTAAAGGACGGAACCTACAAAGCCAATCCTGTAAGGCGTGAGTATATTCCAAAGAAAAACGGAAAGCTCCGTCCGCTGGGTATCCCGTCTTTCCGTGACAAGCTCCTGCAAGAAGTTGTCAGAATGATTTTAGAAGCTATCTATGAACCTGTCTTTGACAGCCACTCCCACGGTTTCAGACCGGGTAAAAGCTGTCATACCGCACTCCGTCAGATTTCTTCTGACTTCACAGGCGTGGTCTGGTTTATCGAGGGCGATATACAAGGTTGTTTTGATAACATCAATCACGAAAAATTGATTGAGATTTTGAGCAGGAAAATCAAGGACAGTCGTTTTCTGAACATCATTCGCCAGTTTTTGAAAGCTGGGTATATCGAGAATTGGAAATACAACGCCACTTACAGCGGTTCCCCGCAGGGTGGTATCTGTTCTCCAATACTTGCAAATATCTATCTGAATGAGCTGGACAAGAAGTTTCGGGAAATCGCAGAACGCTTTGATAAGCCGAGGTCTGCATATCAGACACCGGAATATCATGCGGCAAGCAAAGAATTAAAAAGACTGTCTTATTGGATTGACCATACCGCTGATGAAGCGGCAAGACAAGAACTGATTGACCAGCATAGGGCACAGAAGGAAGCTATGAGAAATCTGCCCTGCAAACCTGCCGACAACAAGAAGTTCACTTTTGTCCGTTATGCGGACGATTGGCTGGCAGGTGTGTGCGGCACAAAAGCGGAATGTGAGGACTTGAAAGCCGAAATCGCTGAATTTCTAAGCACAGAGCTGAAATTAACTCTAAGCGAGGAAAAGACGCTGATAACGCACAGCTCCGAAAAAGTCCGTTTCATTGGATATGATATTTGCGTCCGCAGAAATCAGGAAGTCAAAGGTCACAGAATGAAAAACGGAACGTGGAGAAAATCCCGTACCCTGCACATGAAAGTTGCCCTGTCTGTTCCCCATACGGAAAAGATTGAGAAATTCATGTTTGCAAAGAAAGTCATTCGCCAAAAGGAAAACGGGGAGTTTCAGCCGATACACCGAGCCGGACTTCTCAACCTTGCGGATTATGAGATTGTGGAACAGTACAATGCCGAAGCAAGAGGATTATGCAACTATTACAATCTGGCTTGTGATTATCACACGCTGGACTACTTCTGCTATCTTATGGAGTACAGTTGCTTAAAGACGATTGCTAATAAGCACAAAACCAGTATCCGCAAAATCATTCGCCAGTATAAAGACGGGAAAACATGGTCTGTCCCTTATGAAACTAAAGCAGGAACAAAACGTGTTCGCCCTGTTAAAATCGCAGATTGTAAGCGTGGCGAAGCGAGTGACATCATTTATCAGAGAAAGAAATTCAGCTGGAAAACCACTATTAGACAACGGCTCAATGCCAGAGTTTGTGAACTATGTGGGTGTAAAGAAGCCGATTTGTATGAGGTTCACGTTATACGGAACTTAAACGAATTGGGTAATTCTGATTGGGAAACCGTGATGAAAAAGAAGCGGCGGAAAACGCTTGTTGTTTGTAGCAAGTGCCATGAAAGAATACACAGACACTAATCAATACGTTAATTACTAATGGGGAGCCGGATACTTCGAGAGGAGTAAGTCCGGTTCCGAGGGAGGGTGTAGGAAACCTACCGCCAACGGCGGCAAGGCGCCTTTACCCTACCCTACGACCTGCTGGCCAGTCGGGAGATCGAGAACATTTTGGACAACACGGATTTCATGGTGCTGCTGTCGCAGGCGCAGAGTGACCGTGCGATCTTGGCAAAGCAGCTTGGCATTTCCGAGCATCAGCTCTCCTATATCACGCACTCCAATTCCGGTGAGGGCTTGCTGTTCTATGGAAATGTCACCATCCCGTTTGTAGACCGTTTCCCCCGTGGGGAGATCTATGACCTGCTGACCACCCGCCCGGAGGATCTTGCCCATGAACGAACAGACGAATAACCCCACTTCGGGACAAAATGTCCCGAAGTCCAAGTTCCGCAGAAAAAGCCGGCAGGAGCAGACGGCGGCGTCCAAGCTGCGGATGGAGCGCCGGGGCGAGAAGTTGGACGCCGCCCTGGAGAAGCTGGCAAAGCAGAAGCCGCCGAAAAAGCCCGGTGCGGTCAAGCGCCTTGCCCATACCGCCGGACACGGTTTCCACGGCTTTGTGCATGGCAAGCTCTATGAGGTCGAGCATGAAAATGTCGGCACGGAGGGCGCACACCGTTCCGAGCTGGCGGCGGAGTCCGTGTACCGCTTCGGCAGGCGCAAGCTCCGCAAGGCCATCCGGGAACACCCGGCAAAGGCGGTGGAGCGTGCCGAGAGCAAGCACATCAAAGCCACGGCGGATTATTACTACCGCAAGACTGCGGAGGAACACCCGGAAATGCAGGAGGGCGGCGCGGTGTCCCGGTATCTGCAAAAGCAGAAGATCAAGCGCCAGTACGCAAAGCAGGCGCGGGAGGCTGCCCAGCAGACCGCCAAGGCCGCCGAGGGTACGGCGTCTGTCACAGGAAAGCTGACGGAAAAGGTGTCCGCCTACATCAAGGAACACCCCGGCGGACTGCTCCTGCTGCTGGCGGCGTTTCTTCTGCTGGTGGTGCTGCAATCGTGTATGTCATCGCTGGTAACGGTGGGCAACGGCGTGGCCGGAGCCATCGGTGCATCCACCTATGCCGCCGAGGACGCCGACCTGCTGGGAGCGGAGGCCGCCTACTGCGTTTTGGAGGACGAGCTGCAATGCTACCTCGACACCTACACCCGCACCCACGATTATGACGAATACCACTTTGACCTCGACACCATTGAACACGATCCCTATGTGCTGCTGTCCATCGTCTGCGCGCTCCATGAGGGCGAGTGGACGCTGGGCGAGGTACAAGGAACGCTCCAAATGCTCTTTGACCGCCAGTACATTTTGACCGAGGATGTGGTGGTGGAGGTGCGCTACCGTACCGTTACCCGGACGGACAGCGAGGGCAACAACTATGATGTTGAAGTTCCGTACAACTATTACATCTGCTATGTCACGCTTGAAAACTTCAATCTCTCCCATCTGCCCGTTTACCTCATGGGCGAGGAAACCCTGTCCCGGTATGCCTTATACATGGCAACGCTGGGCAACCGTTCCGACCTGTTCCCGTCCTCGCCCTATGTGGGTAAGTACACCAACAAGCCCCCGGCACATGAGATCCCCGAGGACTATCTTGCCGATGAAACCTTTGCCGCCCTTCTGAAAGAAGCGGAGAAGTATGTGGGATACCCCTATGTGTGGGGCGGCAGCTCTCCGAGTACCTCTTTCGACTGCTCCGGCTTCGTCAGCTATGTCTACAATCAATGCGGCTGGGACTTTGGGCGGCTGGGGGCGCAGGGGCTATACAATATCTCCACCCGGACGAGCAGTCCCAAACCCGGCGACTTGGTATTCTTCACGGGGACTTATGACACGCCCGGCATCTCCCATGTAGGCATTTATGTGGGCGACGGCTGGATGCTTCATTGTGGCGACCCCATCAGCTACGCCAACCTCAACACGAGCTACTGGCAGTCCCATTTTTACGCCTACGGAAAATTATTTTAATAGGAGGTTTTTTATGGCTATCTCCAAAAGCGCAAAAATTCAGGCCGAGATTGAAAAGGTCACGGCCAAGATCAACGAGCAGCAGGCACGGCTCAAGGAGCTGGAACAGAAAAAGCTGGAGGCCGAGAACAGCGAGATCGTGGAGATTGTGCGCGGCATGAGCGTTTCGCTCACCGACCTGCCCGTACTGCTCCAGACCATCAAGAGCAGCGGCACTTTGGGACAGAATGTCCCGAAGTCCGATCCCACAGACAAGGAGGACAGCGAATGAACAAGTGGATGAAGAAGCTGACGGCGGCGCTCTGCGCCGCTGTTTTGATGTGCGGCATGGCGGTCACGGCCTACGCCGGGGGCGGTGAGGAATGGGACGGGCTTGATCCTGTGGAGCCGCCGCCCATGGAAACCGTTGACCCCGGCGAGGGCTTCACCGAGGACGGCAACCTTGTGACCCGTGACCTGCTCTACGACAAGGTCACCAATAAGCAGTTCATCACGGTGCAGACCAGCGGCGGCAACACCCTTTACATCGTCATTGACTATGACAAGCCCACCGACGAGGACGGCGAGCAGTACCAGACCTACTTTTTGAACATGGTGGACGAGGCCGACCTGCTGGCGGCGATGCAGGCTGCGGGCGGTGAGCTGCCGGTGTGCTCCTGTGCCGATAAATGTGCCGTGGGCGCTATCAATGCGGATTGTACTGTCTGCGCCGTGAACATGGGCGAGTGTCAGGGCAAGGCTCCCGAGCCTGCGCCCGTGGTGGAGCCGGAGCCTGACCCCGAGCCGGAGCAGCCCAAGAACAGCGGCGGGACGATCCTACTGGTGCTGGCCGTGGCGGTCATCGGCGGCGTGGCTGGCTGGTATTTTAAGATCTACCGCCCCAAAAAGCGGCAGGCCGCCGATGCTGCGGAGGACTACGGCGACGATTACGACGATACCCCGCCTTGGGAGGACGAGGACGAAACGGAAAGTGAGGATGAAGCATGAGATTTACCAACAGTCCCTATGAGGACTTTATGAAAGAAAAGAGCTACTTCAAGGGTGTTCCGCCCAGCCTGCCGCCCAAAGGCTCCCGCTGTGACGGCTGCTCCTACTGGCGCGGGATCGGCTGCGTGTTCTGCTACCGGGAACAGCTCAAGTCCAAGACAGGGGGCAAAAATGAGCCGTGAGCTGACCCGGCAGGAAAAGGCGGCAATCCGCTCCCTTGTGAAGCGGTGGTGTGCCAATTATGACAAGGATGCTGGCTGCCTGCCGCTGGACGCTCCCTGCTATATGTTGGGGAAATGCTGGACGGGCGCTTATTGCCGCTATTTCCGCTCTGCGGTGCTGCCCCTTGATCCCGTACTGGAAAAGTTGCTGACGGCGGAGTATATCACGGAAACCCGCTCTTGCCCCATCTGCGGCAGAGCCTTTCTCCCGGATGGGCGGCAGCGGTATTGTTCCCCGTCCTGCGCCGGGACTGCCCTGCGGGAGCAGAAGCGGGCGTATATGCGCCGCAAGCGGAGGTAGCGCGTGGAAGAATAGCCCCGGAAAATGCCTGCATTTACAAGGATTTTCCGGGGCGCTTTTGGGGTGGGCGGTATGTTTTCCTGCCCGCTCTGTTTTTGCAGAGATACTTTCCACATCCAAGCAAGGCGACTTTGGGACAATCTGTCCCAAGGTTCGATTTTCAGAGAGGAGGAATTATGCCAAAATACTATGAGATCAGCGAGGCAGCAGCAAAGCGGGCAAAGGAGATGAACAGCTATTCCGACTATGCCCCCGGCTCGGCCACCGCTGGCTATCAGCAGATGGTGGATGAAGCCTATGCGCTGGCAGAGAAGCAGAAGGCACAGGTCGATCCCATGTACCACGATAAGATCGATGCCCTTGTTGACCGCTACGCCCGCAGGCTGGCGGAAAATCTCAATGAGCGCAACGCCATTGACGCCCGTGTGCCGTCCATTCTGATTACCGGGGGCAGCAACTTCCCCGTGGCGAAAAAGGCCAAGCAGAACGCCGCCCGGGATCGCAACTATGGGGAGTATGCCGAAATTGAAAAGCTGCTGGACAAGATCCGCTCCACAGGCCGGGGCGGTATCAGCGCCGACGATGACCTTGCCGTGGAAAAGCTCACGAAAAAGCTGGAGGGGATGGAGTCCCAGCAGGCCGTGATGAAGGTAGTCAATGCCTACTACCGCAAGCACAAGACGCTGGAGGGCTGTCCCGAGTTGACGGCAGAGCAGGTGGAAAAGGTCACGGCATCCATGTACCAAGACTGGCGCAAAGACCCCGTTCCGTTTCCATCCTATCTGCTCACCAACAATAACGCCAATATCCGCCGTGTGCGCCAGCGCATCGAGGAGCTGAGCCACAAGGCGGAGTTTGTGGGCTGGACATTCCCCGGTGGGGAGGCCAAGGTCAATGAGGCGGAGAACCGCTTGCAGCTCATTTTTGCGGATAAGCCGGACGCCGATACCCGGCAGGCGCTCAAAAGCGAGGGCTTCAAATGGGCGCCCAGCCAAGGGGCATGGCAGCGGCAGCTCAATCAGAACGCCATCCGTGCCGCCGCAAGGCTGGACTTCCTGCGCCCGGAGGACGGCAAAAGCCCCTATCAGCTTCAGCCCTTTGCGAAACGGGCGGAAAAGGATGTATCACGGTGAGGAGGGTATATGGACAAAAACCAAGGCTATGAGATCATCAAGGCCGTCATGCTGGAAAACGGCAGGGGCTTTGCGCTGGGGCATCATCCTACCGCTCCCTCGCCCTATGTCACATGGGCTTGCTATGATGACAGGGACGGTCAGCGGCAGTATGAATGGGGGCATTACGGCAGCGACCGTGCCGCTTTGGAACAGGACTTTACGGCGCGGGTGCAGGAGTACCAGCGCCTTTACAATGTCGGTGTCAAGCAGACCGAGGCCCCCGGCCTTTACAAGTATTACTCCACCCAGCGCCCCGTGGACATTGGGACATTCCCGAAGCCGCCCCGCAACGCCCCAGATGAGATCGTCAACTACGATCAGCGCGTCCCGGTTGAAAATGGATCGTTTCTGGCGTGGGGGCATTTGACCTACACGCGGCCATTGACGAAACGGCAGGCGTCTGACTATGAGCTGCGGCCTGCGCCCGACAATCCCGACAGACCCCGTTCGATTCGGGAGCAGATGAAAACCGCCGCAAAACAGGCCGAGGCTGACCGTGGGCAATCCGCCCCCAAGAAAAATGCCCCTGACCGGGGCGACAGATAGGAGGACATTTATGGAGCAGGAACGCAATCCCAACAAGAACGCCGAGCTTTCGATGGAGCAGAACGGGAACATGATCGATGGCATCATCAACAATCTGCCTGTGCCGCCCCGGTCAGAAAAGCCGCTGGACAAGGTGCGGGAACACCCGCCCAAGCGCCGCAGCCGGGAGCGTGAGGAGCGTTGACAAAAAAGCGTCGGCGCTCTGTCCATCTTCATGTGATGGTGACGCCGGAGGAACAGGCATTGATCGCTGGCCGCATGGCCGAGGCCGGGATCTCCAATATGGGAGCCTATATGCGGAAAATGGCGCTCAACGGCTATGTCCTCCATGTTGACCTCTCGGACATCCGGGAGCTGGTGGCCTTGCAGCGGCGGTGTGCCAACAACCTAAACCAAGTGGCCGTCCATGCCAATACCTACGGCATCTATCCCTCGGAGATCACGGCGCTCCAAAAGGACTATGCCGACCTTTGGGAGCCGTTGTCCGAGCTGCTGAAAAAGCTGTCGGCTGTGGTGAGCCTATGACCTGTCGGGGAGCGGCCTTGCGCCGCTCCCCGGCTTTCACGACTTCGGGACATTTTGTCCCAAAGCGGTGAAAGCTCGACATCCTTGCGTGCCTATTTCCCCAGCGGTATAATATGGGTAGAAGGACAAACCAACTTGATTTTTTGATGGAGGTAGCTGCTATGATCGTTCTCAAAATCCTTGCCGCCCCCGTGATGGTGGCGCTGTCCCTGCTGGCCGCTATGGTCACATTCCTGTTCTGCGTGGCATCCGCCGTATGTGAGCTGGGCTGCATCGTGCTGACGCTGCTCTCCCTGATCCTGTTTATCGGCGGGCAGACGGTGGGTGGGATTGTGTTCCTCGTCCTTGCGTTCCTCGTTTCTCCCTTTGGCGTTCCCGCCATCGCTGAGTGGCTGGTGGACAAGCTACACTCGGCCAAGTTTGCCCTGCGGGACTTCATCATCGGCTGATACTTTGGGACAAAATGTCCCAAAGCTGAAACGACGGCGGCTGACCACAGCCGCCGTTTGTCATATCGGAAGGAGGGCTGCCTACGGCCACGACCTACTACAAGAAGCACAAAATCAGCAAGGGCGAAACCATCGCGCAGTCCTTGAAAGAGCGGTTTGACTACGGGCAAAACCCAGACAAGACCGAGAACGGCGAGTTGATCTCGTCCTACGGCTGCGACCACATGACCGCCGATGCTGAGTTCCTTTTAAGCAAAGCAAAGTACAAAGCCGCCACAGGCCGGGAGCAGCGGCGGGACGCGGATGTGCTGTGCTATCAGATCCGCCAGTCATTCAAGCCCGGGGAGATCACGCCGGAGGAGGCCAACCGCATCGGCTATGAAACGGCGATGCGCTGGACAAAGGGCAAATACGCCTTTTTCATTGCCACCCACACGGACAAGGCGCACATCCACAATCACATTTATTACAATTCGACCTCGCTGGACTGTACCCGGAAGTTTCGGGACTTTATCGGCTCTGGCCGTGCGGTGCGGCGGCTCTCTGACCGCATTTGCCTTGAAAATGATTTGTCTGTCATTACCAATCCCAAGTTGCACAGCAAGGGGCGCTTTCTCCATTACGGAGCGTGGCTGGGGACGGAGCGGCAGCCCTCGTACAAGGAGCAGCTACGACTTGCCATCAATGAAGCTCTTGCCAAACGCCCCGCCGATTTTGATGCTTTCCTCCGGCTCATGGAGGCGTCCGGCTTCACGGTCAAGCATGGGCGCGGCGGTATGATCTCTTTTCTTGTTCCGGGGCAGGAGCGGGCTACCCGGTTGCGGGCATCCACCCTCGGGGACGGCTACGATCCCGAGGACATCAAGGCTGTCATCGCCGGGGCGCGACCGATCCCGGAGCAGCCTGTTCCCGTGCCTGCTGCCCCTCGCCGTGTCAATCTGATCGTGGATATACAGGAGCGCCTGCGCTCTGGCAAGGGTGCGGCCTATGCACGGTGGGCAAAGGTCTATAACCTTAAACAGATGGCGGCGGCACTTCAATTCATGCAGGAGCAGAATATCACCGAGTATGACCAGCTCTCCGCCAAGGCCGAAGATTCCGTTTCCCGTTTTCACGCTTTGACCGAACAGCTCCGGCGGACGGAGGCTGACCTGTCCGCAACCTCCGAGCTGATGGGAGCCGTAGTGCGGTACGCCAAGACCCGCCCCGTCTTTGACGGGTACAAGGCTACAAAGTACAGCCGGAAATACCTTGCCGAGCATGAGGCGGAGCTGGCGGACTACCGGGCGGCCAAGGCTACGATGGGAGAACTGCTGGGCAGTGAGAAGCTGCCCAAGATGGCAAAGCTAAAAGAAAAACGCCGCCAACTGGCGGCGCAGAAAAAGGCGCTCTATACCGAGTACCGCTCGGCGCAGGAGGAAATGCGGCAGGCTGTGGCGGTCAAGGCCAACATCGACCATCTGCTGGGCGTCACGGACGGCCAACGCAAAAAGGAACAGGAGCGATAGCGAACGGTGACGCAGACAAATTACTTTGGGACAAAATGTCCCAAAGCCGGGTTTGGGGAGGCTCCCCAACAAGCGTTTTTGCAGCCCGCCGGGATGCAAAAATAGCAAGTGTGGCTACACTTGCCCTGCTTGCCGTTAGTGCGTACCCCGGAACCCCCACGAAAAAACGGAGGCAGCGCCGTTTCTTACGCTCCCTCCGTTTCACGGTTTTCTATGATTGCATTGATAATACCCTCGACGAGCCGCAGTTCGCTTTCGTTGAGAGAATTAAGTTGAATGTTGATCCGCTTCTTTGCGGCTTCATCGGCTCCCATGTCGGGATAAAAGTATTCGTCCACGGAGATACCGAACATGGTTACCATTTGGTAAAAGGCGTTTAGGCTTGGATGCTGTCCATCATTTTCGTGATACATGATGGTACGCGGATCGCGATCAACAATGTATCCTAATTGCTCCTGCGTCATGCCCTCACGCTCACGGGCTTTCTTGATAGCAAGTCCGATCCCGTGAAAGTCAAATTTGCGCTCGTCCCGTTCAATTTTCATAGCATCACCACCTAATGTAATTTTACATTTCGGGTGATAGTATTTGAACGAGATAACGTTTCATTAAACTGACTATTTTATTTCATGCAAACAACATTGAGATTTCAGGTGGAGTCGATTAGAATACTGGTAACACTTCTGGATGACCAGTTCAAAAAAATTTATTTTCTTTGTAATGTTTTCTGCTAAATCCATAGTACATGGGTGAGGCAGGAAAGGACGGTGATATAATTGGACGATAGCAAAATTATTGATTTGTTCTATGCGCGCTCGGAGCAGGCAATCATGGAGCTATCAACAAAATACGGGGCTGTTTGCAGCAAGGTTGCAAAGAATATTTTGAACAATTCGCATGACGCAGAAGAATGTGTCAACGACGCTTATTTGGGTGCATGGAATACGATACCGCCTCAAAACCCAAACCCGCTATTGACCTATATCTGTAGAATCGTTCGCAATCTGTCGATTATGAAGTACCACGCCAATACAGCGATCAAACGAAACAGCTTTTACGATGCTGCATTGGATGAATTGGAGGACTGTCTTGCTTCTTCTGAAACTGTCGAGGACAAGCTGACCGCCAAAGAACTTTCTGATGCTCTTGATCAGTTCCTTGATACGCTGGATCAGGAGAACAGGGTAATTTTTGTACGGCGATACTGGTACTCCGATTCGATTTCAGAGATAGCAGAACGATTGCACATGAGCAAAAACAATGTATCTGTTCGCCTTTCCAGAACACGGGAAAGATTAAAAAACTATTTGAAAAAAGAGGGGTACATCCTATGACACGAAAGGATATTTCCGATGGTGTTGGGAATATCAGCACCCGGCACATCCAAGAGGCGGCAAGTTATATGGCCGCAGAAAAAAAGGTCAGCTTTTTCAAGAAGCCTTTTGGCAGATCAATGATCGCGGCTGTTCTCGCACTATGCATACTCGCTGGAGGCATTAGTATTTTCTCTCCCTTTGGCGGTATGGTTGTAACTGCCTATGCACATGGGACGGACGAGGAAATTACGCAGGCCGGTGCAGTCATCAACACAGGTACGATCAGCGACAGCGGCGAAATGACAGGGCATCCGCTGATGTTCTATCTTTCTGGAAAAGACATTTCTACTGTCCGTTTTTCCTGCAAAAATCAGCGGATCAATTTTATGGACTGGACGGAAAAGCGTGACGAATTTGGCCTGGCTCAAAACTTTACGGTTTCCTACGGAGAGGACGAAAGCGAATACTATTATCTCCTGATTGACTGGGTTCCCAATGCCACCATTCGGGAACTGACCGACAATGCAAGCAGCACGATTGCTGCTTTGCCGCAGGAACTCCGGGAAGATGTCATCGTAATGGAGATTACTTTTGAAAATGGAAAGACACTGACAAAAGCAATTACGGTTTCTCTTTTGGAGGACGGAACTTTCTTTGCCAAGTTTGACGATTATGAAATTACCGCAGAGGACAGCTTTATTGACCGTCCCGATAGCGAAGCAATCGGTGCCGCACCTGTTATAGAGGATAATTACAAAGAAGCAGATCCGAATGAACCAGAGCAAATTGTCATTCCAAATAGTATTACTTTCACAGGAACAATCATTGACAATGTGATTGAAAGTTTAGTTCCCATTATTCTTGTTGATGTCGAGGAAAATTCAGGACTAAGCTATGATAAAGTGCTGTTTGAATTGACAGAGGAACAAAAAGATTGGGAATTAAAAATTGGTACGCGGGTACAAATAGTCTGCTCGGACATTTTTCAAGAATCGACTCCCCCGATTGGCAATTTAATTTCTATTACAGAAGCAGCACCCAATGATGAGTTGAAAATAGCAGATGAAGCAGCCAGAGCCTATTATGAGAATACAGTCTTTGAAGTCATTTCTTTGAAATTAAAGAGCCAGACAGAAAATGGAATTTCTTTCTCCGTCTGTGTGAGCAAAGGCGGCATCGTGCAGGAGCCCGATCGAACGATCTTTTTAGAGTTCGTCAATGGCCATTGGGAAGTTGTCAATGAAGGCTACTGATTGGATTCTCTGTCCTATTTGCAAGAACAAAACGCGTACAAAAATTCGCCCCGATACAGTGCTCGAAAATTTTCCGCTTTACTGTCCAAAGTGTAGGCGGGAAACCGTCATCAATGTAAAACAATTTCATACGACAGTTATCAAAGAGCCAGACGCATAGACGCAGAGCCGATAACCCGTTGTCAACAGGCACACGGTTTATCGGCTTTTTTCCTTTGATAGCACTCTGCGCTGGTATCACAACAAGACCGTTGCAATCGGCCTTGCGGCGCAAAGCGGCGGTTTTGAAATATTGCATTTCAAGCCGCCGTTTTCCTTTTGAAAAAAAGGATTTACGGAGGGTGTGATAAAGTCGCCCTTTTTTAAGGATACGGCGGTGTCCGAGGAGGTATCGCCGTGTCCTTTTTACTTTTTCACAGCGCTCATGATCTGCACCAGCTAAAAAAAGCATAGCCCCTCCATCGGAGCAGTCCGGCTTTGGATGTGAAATTAAACATCATGTAACAAGAAATTTATTTGCTTGCGTCCGTATAGCGTCCTGCTGTGCGGGCGTTTTTATATGCCTGCACCTTGGGACAATTTGTCCCAAAGCAGCCAGCCCCGGCTGCCGATCCCCGCCGTTCCTCCATTCTGTTCACCCACCCACACATGAACCGAATGGAGGAAATACAAATGACGACCATCAATCTGAAGGACTTTTACGCTTGGTACACCCATGACGAATACATCGAAGTTTCCGACGAAGTGGCCGCCGAGCTGAAGGCGGACAAGCTGTATGAAGCAGCCCATCAGCGGCGCACGACCCGCAACAAGGCGCAGTATTCCCTCGACTGTGACGATGGGATCGAATACTCGGCCTGCCTGCATGAGCCGACGCCGCAGGAACTTCTGGATCGTATGGAGCTGTTCGTCCACCTCTGGAACGCCCTCAATTCTCTGCCGGAGGTGCAGGGCGTCCGGGTGGAGGCACATCTGATCCTCGGCAAGAGCTACCGCCAGATTGCCCGGGAGCAAGGCGTGGACAAGAGCGTTGTCCGGCGCTCGGTAAAGCGCGGCATGGCTGCTATGAAAAAATATTTGAAAAAAGTTCTGTGAGTGAGGCTCCATTTGCCCGATTTTTGTCCTTGGTATATGAGAGGTAGTTTTCACCTCTCCGCAGCAAAGTAGTTGATGCTCCGTCACGGATCGTCGCTGTCCGCTGTGAGGGAGCGCCGCATTGAATATGAGCTGTCTTATGACAGGCCAACAGGAGCGGGTGCGGCGCTCCCGCCTTTCAAAAACACCTTGGGACATTTCATCCCAAGGTCATAAGCCGCAGGCCAGCGCTTTTATGAGGCGCTGGCCTTTCCCTGTTGCCGAGAATTGAAAAGGAGGTCTTTATGCAGCAGAGAAAACAACATACCGCATTTGCTGTGGATGGCTACGCCATCACCGCCAGCTTCGCAGACTGCAAAAATGCGGCAGCGCTCCACCAAGTAAAGCAGATTCTACTATCTTCCTTTGCCAACAATACGGCAAAAAATAGCTCCGGCGACATCCTTGCAATCCCTCCCGAACAGAGGGATAATAATAGTGGGGGTAGTCCCTATGTACCTTGAAAACTTCATATTCCCCGCGTATTGATTGCGTTTTTTCATTGACCCATCGACAAATGAAAGGACGGATCAATATGATGATGGAAAACAGAATGATGACAGGTAATCGGGTCGATTGCCTATACCGCGTGTCCACCGACAAGCAGGTGGACTACAACGACAAAAGCCAAGCCGACATTCCCATGCAGCGCAGAGAGTGCCATCGCTTCTGTGAAAAAATGGGCTGGACGATCGTTCACGAGGAACAGGAGGACGGTGTGTCCGGGCATAAGGTTAGAGCCGAAAACCGGGACAAGCTGCAAATCATCAAGGAACGAGCCAAGCAGGGAAAATTCGATATTCTGCTTGTGTTTATGTTTGACCGCATCGGGCGTATCGCTGACGAAACGCCTTTTGTGGTGGAATGGTTTGTCAAGAACGGTATCCGGGTCTGGAGTACGCAGGAGGGTGAGCAGCGTTTTGATAATCACACGGACAAGCTCACCAACTACATCCGCTTCTGGCAGGCTGACGGCGAAAGCGAAAAGACTTCAATTCGCACAAAAACCGCTCTCGGCCAGCTCGTCGAGGACGGCGGTTTCAAGGGCGGTCTTGCTCCTTATGGGTATGACCTTGTAAAGAGTGGGCGCTTCAATAAACGCAAGCACGAAGTTTTTGAGCTGGCTGTCAACGAGGCCGAGGCCGCTGTGGTACGGATCATCTTTGACAAATATGTGCATGAGGGTTTCGGCGCTCAACGGATCGCCACCTACTTAAATAACCTCGGCTATCGGGCGAGGACGGGTAAAATGTGGCATCACGCCAGCGTCCGAGGTATCATTTGCAATCTGACATATACCGGGGTGCTTCGCAGCGGCGAAAGCCGCTCCCAAACGCTGCCCCATTTGCAGATCATAGCGCCGGAGCTGTTTGAGGCCGCACAGCACATTCGTACCTCCCGCGCCAACTCCGCCGAACAGGAACGGCATGTACCGCTGAATACCCGTGGCCAGTCCTTGCTGGCCGGGAATGTCTTTTGCGGGCATTGTGGCTCCCGGCTGGCGCTCACCACCAACGGCAAGGCTTATCCGTGCAAGGAAGATGCTCACCGCATTGTAAAGCGTGTGCGGTATATCTGCTACGGCAAGACACGCAAGCAAACCGAATGTGACGGGCAGACTGGCTACACAGCGCATATTCTTGACGGTATCATTGATAAAGTGGTCCGGCAGATCTTCGAGCGAATGAAAGCAATCCCTAAAAGTGAGATCGTCAATATCCGCTATCGTGAAAAGATGGAAGAACGGAAGGCGCTTCTCAAAAGTGCAAAATCAGACTACGCCAAAGCCGCCGCCGAGCTTGATATGCTCCGGGCAGAGGTCATTAAAGCCCTCCGGGGCGAAAGTGCTTTTTCGCAGGATTTGCTTGGTTCTTTGATTTCTGACTGTGAGACAAAATGTCTCGAAGTTCAGCACACTATGGAGGCGGCGCAGGCGGCCTACGACGAGGGACAGGCCATGCTGGATGTCTTAAACGCTCAATACGACGATATTATATCATGGGCGGATATGTACGACAGCGCCAGCATGGAGTCAAAGAAAATGATCGTGAGCTGCCTGATCCGGCGTGTGGAGGTGTATCGGGACTATCGGCTACATATCGACTTCAACATTGACTTTGAGCAGTTCAGCGCTGGACTGGACATTTCGGCAATCGCCGCATAAAAAAAGCCCGCTTCAAAAGGGAAGCGGACATAAAACAAAAAACTTGCTTTTTTCAAAGCAAGCATTTATTAAGAATACTCAGCGCACCCGATTGGTGGAGATAAGCGGGATCGAACCGCTGACCTCTTGACTGCCAGTCAAGCGCTCTCCCAGCTGAGCTATACCCCCATGTAAGGGGTGCGCTGAGTAATTTCTTATTCAATTAGTGCGGGGGTTGTTTACCGCTTCAACCGCTCTCCCAGCTGAGCTATACCCCCATGCCGTTTTATTTTTACCGTTCCGTTCGGCTCGGAACAAGTGATAATATAGCACACGGAGTCGAAACTGTCAACACCTTTTTGAAGAAATTTTTGCTTTTTTGAAAGGTTCTCCTTTCATTAGAGCATTTTCCCCGATTTGAGAGGCTTTCTCCTTGGTCTCCGGATGCCGCCAAAGCCTCTTTCTCCCGTCAGATGCCAAGGGGGTGTGACCGCATGGATCAAGAGCGCGGTCAAAGCGGTACCCCCTTCTAATTTTGCTTAGCGCGTCAAAGCCGCATAAAAGCAGGGCCCTTCCGCGCTCAAAAAAGGCCCTGCTTTTCTTTTTACCCTCTCGCAAACACTGTGTAGCGTCCGCTCGGCGCGTCGAAGAAGTTTTCGCCTGCGACGGATTTGACGTGCAGGCCGTCGCTGCCGCGCAGCAGTGTGAACGCGCCGTAGCGCACCGTGCTCGCATTCTCGTTCAAGTGATAGCCGAAGACCATGCCCTCGCCGTTCGTGCCGAGGTAGTTGAGCTGGCCGGTGTACTCAAAGTAAATCCCAACCTCGCTGTTGATGTCCTGCACCGTGAGACCGCCGCCATCCGTGAGCGTCAGAATATAATCGCTGTCATAGCTGCCCTGCTCGGCGGTGTCGTGCGTCACGGTCGCCGTCCATTCGCCGAGAAATTCCGACGGGATCGTGTAGTCCGCGTCGCTGACCGCGCCGGAGAGGTCATGCTTCTCTCCTGCCGCGTCGACGGCGAACACCGTCTGATACGTGCCGTAGTCCTCCTCGACCTCTCCGGACTCGAACGAAACGATATCCTTCACGCCGCCGAGCGGCCCGCCGTCGCAGAGGAAGCCCGCCGTCAGCCCTTCGAGCAGGTTCACATACTCCACCGCCCCCTCGCTCGTCAGCAGGAAGATGTACGGGAAGTACCCCTGCCCCACCGAGCCGACGAACACATCCGTGTAGTCGGAATACAAACCCTCCACCGGGTAGACGGTCTCGTAGTCAAAGCGGAAATTTTCCGCGTACCACGCGGAGTCCGCCGTCTTTTCAAAGCTGACGGTCAAATTGCCGCCCGAGAGCGCTGCCTTGACAAAGCTGTCCTGCGCCGTCTTCTCGACCGTCTCGCGCGCGGAGAGGTCGAGCGCAAGGTCAGCGTCGTAGCTCTCCGCCCCGGCGAACGAGCCGACGGGCACGATCATATGCAGCGCGCCGCCGTCGAGATAGAGCCGCATTTCCGCGTTGATGTTCTCGTCCGAGAGCGTCCACGCGCGGCGCTCGGCGTAGGACGCGATGAAGTCCGCGCTGCCCATGCTGCCGCTGAGCGCGTCGCGGTACATCTCGTCAAAGTAATTTGCCGCGGTGCGGCGCGCCGCCGTGATGAAGTCCTGCGTTGAAAGCTCGCAGCGCGCCAGCAGATCCTCGCTCATCAGCCGCTTGCCACCGAAAAAGTCATAGCTGTACGTCTCCGTCATGCTTGTGTCGCCGTCCATCTCCGCGCGCACCACGAGGCAGAGCAGGCTGTCGTTCCAGTAGCTTGTCCACGTGACGGAAATGCACGTGAGCGAGACACGGGATGCCATCATGTTCTTCTGCTCCTGCACGAGCGCGCCGAATTGATCGGCGATCTCGGCGTTCAGTGCGGCGGCGACCGCCGTTTCCGACACGATTCTTGGCACATGGTAATTATACGAGAGCGTGTTGTTCTCGCTATCCGTGTACTCGCCCTCCTCACTGTAAAGCTCGGAAATGAGCGAATCATCGTAGCCGGACGGGGTGTCGTCCGACTCCTTTTCGCCGCAGGCGGCAAGGTTCAGCAGCAAAAGCGCCGTGAGCAGCGCGGTGGTCAGTTTTTTCATAGGCTTCTCTTCTCCGATCTCAAAGGTCTTGTCTTTTCTGCCATTATAGCGGATTTTTGCAAAAGCGCAACGGCTTTTCGCGCGCGGCAGCGCTCGCCGATTGACAGAATTCCACCGAGGTTATAGAATATGTGTACTTTCGAACTTCAGGAGTTTTTATGTACGATTATACACAAGCCAAAATGAACGACGACGCCATTCGCGCCATCAGCTCCATCGGCCTCGCCCACCTGGGCGACGCGGTGTATGAGCTGCTTGTGCGCACGTATCTGTGCGTGCACGGCAAGGCGACGGGCAAGGGCCTTCACCGCGCGACGGTCGAGCTCGTCTGCGCGCCGCAGCAGGCGCGCTTTGCCGAAAAGCTCTTACCCCTTTTGACGGAGGAAGAGGCCTCTGTGTTCCGCCGCGGGCGCAACGCGAATGTCCATTCCATTCCCCACCACGCCGACCGCGCGGACTATCAGAAGGCCACGGGCCTCGAGGCGCTGTTCGGCTGGCTGTATCTGCGCGACGATCACGCGCGCATCAACGAGCTTTTCAACCGGATGATGGAGGACGACAATGCCACTTGACGCGATCTGCCTGCGGGCAGTTTTACACGAGCTGAGACCTCAGCTCATCGGCGCGCGCATCGACAAGGTGCAGCAGCCCGCGCGCGACCAGATCGTTCTGCTGCTACGCGGCAATCTGCGCCTGCTGCTCAACGCGGGCGCGAACCAGCCGCGCATCCAGCTCACAAACATCCTGCGCGACAACCCCGCCCAGCCGCCGATGTTCTGCATGCTGCTGCGCAAGCACTTAGTCGGCGCGCGCGTGCTGTCCATCGAGCAGCCGGACCTTGAGCGCATGGTGATCCTGTCGCTCCAGTGCACGGACGAATTCGGAGAGATCAGCCAAAAGCAGCTCGTGCTCGAATGCATGGGCCGGCGCTCAAACCTCATTTTGCTCGACGCGCAGGGGCGCATCGTCGAATGCCTGCGCCGCGTGGACGCGGACCTTTCCGCCACGCGCCAGCTGCTGCCCGGCCTTTTCTACCATCTGCCGACGCCGCTCGACAAGCTGTCGCTTTTATCGCAGGAGGAAGACTCCCTCGCCCTCGCACAGCGCGGCGGCGACGCGGAGCAGGCTGTCGACAAGTGGGTGCTCGATCATTACACCGGCATTTCGCCGCTGATCGCGCGCGAATTCGCCTTCCGCGCGGGACACGAGACCGACGTGCGCTTCGGCGCGCTGAACGATGCGCAGCGCGAGGCGCTGGTGCAGGAATTTTCCGATACAGCCAACGCTGTAAAGGAAGATAACTATATGCCCGTCATCCTCTACCGCGACGGCAAGCCCGTGGATTTCACCTACCGTTCCATCGCGCAGTACGGCGCGGAAACGCAGGTCGAGACGCGTGAGAGCTTTTCGCAAATGCTCGACGAGTTCTACGACGCGCGTGAGCGGCAGGAGCTCTCCGCCCGCCGCGGCCGCGAGCTGACGCACGCGGTCACGGTTGCACGCGACCGCATGGCGCGCAAGGCTGAAAATCTGAATCGCGACTACGCCGCGACGCAGAAGCGCGACGAATTCCGCCTGCGCGGCGACCTCATCACCGCAAACCTGTACCGCATGAAGAGCGGAGAAAAAGTCTTGCATGCGGAAAACTACTATGAGGACGGCTGCCCGACCATCGACATCCCGCTCGACCCGCTGCTCTCCCCCCAGCAGAACGCCGCGAAAAACTACAAGCAGTACAACAAGCTCAAGACCGCCGAATTCCACCTGCGCGAGCAGATTGAAAAGGCGGAAAACGAACGCGCGTACTTGGAGAGCGTTTTGCAGGAGCTTTCGCAGGCGGAGACTGAGCAGGAATTCAATGAGATCCGCCGCGAATTGCAGGAGACGAACTACCTCAAAAAATCCAGCGGCGGCAAAAAGGAGCTCAAGCGCGCCTTTGCCCCGCGCACATTCAAAACGTCGAGCGGGCTCGAGGTCCTCGTCGGCCGCAGCAACGTGCAGAACGATCAGCTGACGAAAAAGGCCGACAAGCGCGACTACTGGTTCCACACCCAGCACATCCACGGCTCGCACGTCATCCTGCGCTGCGCGGGCCTCACGCCGGGCGACGAGGATCTGCGCGAGGCGGCGATGCTCGCATCCTACTTCTCGCAGGCGAAGGAGAGCAGCAGCGTCCCCGTCGACTACTGCCCCGTGAAGTTCGTCAAAAAGCCCGCGGGCGCACGCCCCGGCATGGTGACCTACGACAATTACCGCACACTCTATGTCACGCCCGAAGAAGGGCTTGTCAAAAAGCTCTTTCTCAGGTAAACTATCGAAAAGCGATTCCCCTCTCCCCTGTTGGACGGCAAAAAGCAATCTTGATTTTGGAAAGGAGAACCCCATGGATAAAAAGAGAAAAACCGTGCTCATCGCCGTCGCCGCGATGCTGCTCGTCGTGGCTATCTTTTTGCTGCCGCGCCGTGCGCAGCCGCTCGGCGAGCTGATCCCCGCGCCTGAGACCGCCCGCGTCGACGGACTCTTCTGCATTTCGACCATTGTTCCCACGCCGGACGGCTACGGCACGTTCGACACCGGCGACTGCCGGGTAGAGGGCTATCCGGACAGCGAGGCCGCCGCGGCTCTGCGCAGCGCTATGTCTGAAATTTCGGTGCAGCGCTATTACCGCCTGCCCACCTCGCTTTTCTCCCGCTTCACGCAGAACTGGAACTATGTCACCGTCTGGTGGATCCCCGAAGACGGACAGAAGCATGACCTATACCTCAACTGGGACGAGGGCTTCATCTACGATGACGCCCACCCCGCCGTCGCCTACAAGATCGATGGCAACGCGCAGCAGGCGTTCAGTCAGCTCTGCGCCATCATCAGCGAGTACGGCGCGTACACCCGATAAAATTCAGCAATAAAAAACTCCGTATGAGAAATCTCATACGGAGTTTTTTTGCGTCCTTACAGCATTTTCTGCGGCATCTGCCACGCGTTGTGGTCGGTGTGCAGCAGGTGGTGCGACTTTTCGCCAAGCGGCGCGCCGAGGTAGTCCTTGTAGAGCGCCTTGACATCCGGATTCTCGTGCGAGAAGCGCAGAAGCTCACCCTGATCGAGCCGCCAGAGCACGTTGCCGCGATCCTCGGCAAGCTCGGTACCGTCGTGGATGGGCTGGCCGCCGCCGCCCGCGCAGCCGCCGGGACAGGCCATGACCTCGACAAAGTCATACGCTGCGTCGCCGCGCTTGACAGCCTCAATGAGCTTGCGGGCTTTCCCGAGCGAGCTCACGACCGCGACGCGCACGTCGCCCGCGCCGGGGATGTTGAACGTCGCCTCCTTCCACCCGTCCATGCCGCGCACGGCGGTAAAAGCGTCAGGGTCAGGATTCTTGCCCGTAACAAGGAAGTACGCCGAGCGCAGCGCCGCGTCCATCACGCCGCCGGTCGTGCCGAAGACGACCGCCGCGCCGGTCGCAGAGCCGAGCGGGCTATCAAATTCTTCCTCGGGCAGGTACTTGGGTTCAATGTGATTCGCGCGCATCATAATGTTCAGCTCGCGCGTCGTGATGCTCACGTCGACATCGGGATCGCCCGCGTCGTTTTTCATCGTCGGCAGCGCGCATTCGCTCTTTTTCGACACGCACGGCATGATCGAGACGACGAAAAGGCGCTTGGGGTCGATACCGACCTTTTCGGCAAAGTAGCTCTTCGCCACCGCACCGAACATCTGCTGGGGCGACTTGGCCGTGGAGAGATTGTCCGTCAGTTCGGGGTACTGGGACTTCACAAAGCGAACCCAGCCCGGGCAGCAGGACGTGAACATCGGCCAGGGATACTGATCCTTGTGGGTGAAGCGCTCGATAAACTCGCTGCCTTCCTCCATGATCGTAAGGTCGGCGGCAAAGTCGGTGTCGAACACATAGTTGAAGCCCAGCTCGCGCAGCGCCGCGACCATGCGCTTGGGCGTTGCGAACTCGCTGTCGAGCCCGAACTGCTCGGCCCATGCCGCGCGCACCGCAGGCGCGACCTGCGCCACGGTGACGACGTTCGGATCGTCGATCGCGTCGAAGACAAGGCCCGTGTCGTCGCGCTCGCGCAGCGCCGCCGTCGGGCAGTGGGTGATGCACTGGCCGCAGTACGTGCACTCGGTATCTTGAATGCGGCGGTTGTACGACGCGTCCACGACCGTGCGCGAGCCCGTGCCGAGAAGATCCCAGATCTTCACGCTCTGCACGTTTTCGCACACCTGGATGCAGCGCAGGCATTGCACGCACTTGTCGTTCTCGCGAATGAGCGGCGTGGAATAATCCACCGCCTCGTGACGCAGCTTTTTGGGGAAGTGCGTGCCGCGCATGTTGAAGTCGTTCGCGAGCTGCTGCAAGGTGCAGTTGCCGCTTCGCGTGCAGTTCGTGCACGATGTATCGTGGTGCGAAAGAATGAGACGCAGGTTCATGCGGCGCGCCTCGCGCGCCTTGGCGCTGTTCGTGAAGACGACCATGCCGTCCGCCACCACATTGTCACACGCGGGGACAAGGCGCTCCATGCCCTCGACCTCCACGCAGCAGATGCGGCACGCGCCGATCTCGTTGATGTCCTTTAAGTAGCACAGCGTCGGGATATTGATATTGACCGAGCGCGCGGCCTCCAAGATCGTGGTATTCTCGGGCACGGTGACGCTCTTGTGGTCGATGGTCAGAGTGACGTTTCTTACCATTTGCCTTTCCTCCCTCCGCGGAAGATGCCGTAGCCGAAGTGGTCGCAGCGCAGGCAGCGCGACGCCTCAGAGTACGCCTCTTCATCCGTGAGGCCGCACTCGATGCACTTGAAGTCGTGCTTGCGTTCGCCCGCCTCGCGCTCGGTGGTGTCGATACGGCCGTGGGGCGGCTTGTTGTTCAGCCGCGCCGTGGGGATCTCAACGCCTGGGTCGATCTCGTGGTGGAAGCCGAGGTATTCGTCGATATTCGCCGCGGCGACCTTGCCGGCCGCGATGGCGCGGATGACGGTCGCAGGGCCGGTGACGCAGTCGCCGCCGGCGAAGACGCCGTCCATATTGTCGATCTGGCCGCTGGCCTCGGCAACGAACGCGCCGCGCTTGATGGCGATCTTCGTCTGCTCAAAGCCGTGGGTCTCCACGCCCTGACCGATGGCGACAACGACAACGTCCGCCGCGATGCGCTTTTCGCTGCGCTTGGCCTTTTCGGGCGCGGGGCGGCCCTTTTTATCCATCTCGCCGATGATCTGCGGCTGTGTCCACAGCGCGACGGCGTGACCGTTCGCATCGGTCTCGATGCGGACAGGGGCCTGCAGCGTCACGAGCTCCACGCCCTCGGCAACGGCGCCCTCCACTTCCTCGGGAAGCGCCGTCATATCCTCCTGACGGCGGCGGTAGACGCAGCTCACTTTGCGCGCGCCGAGACGAACCGCGCTGCGGCAGACATCCATCGCGACGTTGCCGCCGCCGATGACGACGATGTCCTTGTTGCGGAAGTCCGGCATGTAATCGTCGCCGATCTCGCGCAGCATCTCGACCGCGGAGATGACGCCCTCAGCGTCCTCGCCCTCGATGCCGGTCTTTTTATCCGTGTGCGCGCCGAGCGCGATGTAAAGCGCGTCGTTCTGCTGGCGCAGCTCGTCGAACGTCACATCGTCGCCGACATTGACGTTGACATGCACATCGATCCCGAGCGCCAGCATCGACGCGATCTCCGCGTCGAGCACCTCGCGCGGCAGGCGGTAGTTGGGGATACCGTAGCGCAGCATGCCGCCGAGCTTCGCGCGCTTTTCATACACGGTGACCTTGTGGCCCATCAAAGCTAAGTAATACGCTGCGGAAAGGCCGCTCGGGCCGCCGCCGATGACGGCGACCTTCTTGCCCGTGGGCTCGGCGCAGTCGGGCTGCGGCACGTAGCCCGCGTTATCCACCGCGTAGCGCTTGAGGCCGCGGATGTTGACCGCGTCGTCGATCATGTTTCTTCGGCAGCGCGCCTCACACGGATGCTCGCAGATGTACGCGCAGGCCGAGGGGAACGGGTTATCCTTGCGGATGAGGCGGATGGCGTCTGCATAGCGGCCATACTTGATGAGCACGAGATATCCCGGGATATCCACGCCCGCGGGGCACAGTGCCACGCAGGGAACGGGCTCGCGCATGCCGCCAAGGCAGCGGTGGCGCAGAATATGCTCTTCGTAGTCGTCGCGGAAGCCCTGCACGCCGTCGAGCACCAGGCGAGCCGCATCGCGGCCAATGGCGCAGTCGGCGCTGTTGACGATCACGCGCGCCATGCGCTCGATGATCGAAATGGTCTCCATCGTGGCTTCGCCCTCGAGCACCTGCTCCATCAGCTCAGAAAGCTGGCCGAGGCCGATACGGCAGGGAACGCACTTGCCGCACGTCTGCGCATGGCAGAGGTCCAGAAAGCTCTTGGCCAGGTCCACCGGACACAGTCCCGGAGGGCTTGCGGCGATACGCCGCTCCACATCGCGGTACAGCCCGTCGATGACGGTCTGGGCATGGGAGGGCGTCATAATATCGAGTCTTGACACTGCTGTTTTCTCCTTTCACTGCTTGCCATCAGTGTAGTATCGGCCGGCAGGACAAATGCACGTATCCCGCCGCCTGATGTCAGTATCCATAAATAGATGTTATCTATAATAAACGCTAGCCATTCCATTTTCAATAGTCAATGCGGATTTTTTGTCATATTTTTCCATTTCACTCCATTTGGCTAACAAAGAAAAGCGAGGGCCGCAACCCTCGCCTGTTCTTCCCTTTTATTTGCCGCAGATCTCGTCGAAGGTATCGGTGACAGCCTTCTCCGGCGCGGGCGTCGCGAGCGATACGATCACGATCGCAATGCACGCCGCAAGGAACGCGGGGAGCAGCTCGTAGATGGCCCACGCGCCGCCCATCGGCGCGATGAGATACTTCCAGATGAAGACCACCGCGCCGCCAGTGATCATGCCCGCGAGCGCACCCTGCTTGTTCGCGCGCTTCCAGAAGAGCGAGAAGAGCATCACGGGGCCGAACGCCGCGCCAAAGCCCGCCCACGCGAACGAAACGACACGGAACACGGAGCTGTTGGGGTCCCACGCAAGCACCATGCCGATAAGTGCGATGCCGATGACCGTGGCGCGCGCGGCGAGCATCGTCGTGCGCTGGTTCATCTTGATGCCGAACGAGTGCTGCATGAGGTCCTGCGACACGCTGGACGCCGCGGCCAAGAGCTGCGAGTCCGCGGTCGACATCGTTGCGGCCAGAATGCCCGAGAGGATGATGCCCGCCATGACGGCGAGCAGCACGCCGTGCTGGCTCATCAGGTCTGCCAATTTAATGATGATGGTCTCAGATTCCGCGCTCGTCGTCAGGAAAGGCACCTTGCCCGCGGCGGTCACGCTGTAGCCGATGACGCCGATGCACACGGCGATGAACATTGAGATGACAACCCAGATCGTCGCGATGCGGCGGGACTGGTTGAGCTCCTTTTCCTCGCGGATGGCCATAAAGCGCAGCAGGATGTGCGGCATGCCAAAGTAGCCGAGGCCCCATGCGAGCGTGGAGACGATGCTCAGAGCGCTGTACGTCGAAGCCGTGCCGGTCGCGGCGTCGTAGCCCTGCGTCATGTTGAGATAGCCCGGCAGCGCGCTGGCGTTGTCGATGACCGTGTCCAGTCCGCCCGCCTGCTGCACGCCGAAGCACACAATGACGATGAGCGCGATCGTCATGAAGATAGACTGGATCAGGTCGGTGAACGAAACGGCCATGAAGCCGCCCATCACCGTGTACAGCACGACCACAATGCCGCCGACGATCATCGCCGTGTGGTACTCCACACCAAAAAGGCTATTGAAGAGCGTGCCGATGGCCTTGAAGCCGGACGCCGTGTAGGGAATGAAGAAAATGAGGATCACGACCGCCGCGATGCAGGAAAGCAGATGCTTCTTATCTCCGAAGCGGCGGGCGAAAAAGTCGGGGATCGTGATGGCGCCGAGTTTGGCCGAATACCGGCGCAGGCGGCGCGCGACGATCAGCCAGTTGAGATACGTGCCGATGGCCAGACCGATGGCCGTCCACGTCACCTCCGGCAGTCCGCAGAGGTAGGCAAGGCCAGGCAGACCCATCAAAAGGTAGCTGCTCATGTCGCTCGCCTCAGCGCTCATGGCCGTGACGACAGGGCCCATCTTGCGCCCGCCGAGGTAGAAGTCGTCCGAGCTGCTGCCGCTGCCCTTCTTGCCAAAATACACGCCCACCAACACCATCGCGGCGAGGTAGAGCACGATGGTCACTACAATAATGATCTGTGCGCTTGTCATGTGAATTTCTCCTTTAGCTTTCGTTAAGACGAGCACAATATAGCACAAAAGAAAGTAGACGTAAATACAGAACGCCGTACAGAATAATTTCTGTACGGCACTGCGAAATTTTGAATTTTCGATTGATTTTACTGCATTTTCTGCAAGACGATTTAGTAGACTGTTTTTGAAACAAGTTTTATTTTTTGCGAAAGCCATCTAAAAAGAGCGGCATCATCTCGCGCGCATACTGGACGAGCGAATATTCCCCGCCCGAAAGGCACCAGTCATACATCAGCCCGCGCTCGAACATCGCGTAGGCCTTGACGATCTCGCTCACGGTACGCGTGTCGGTCAGCTCCTCGCGCTCCTGCCCCTGAGAGACGATCTGGCGCAGAAGACGATAGTACATGCGTTTGCGGTCGAGCAGATGCTTTTCTCCCTTGGTGACAAGCTGGGAGGAAAAAAGCCGCGCCAGAAGCTCGATGGAGACCGTGTTTTCGATCGTCGTGAACAACTCCTGATTGAGCCAGCATAAGAGCTCGATGCAGTCCATCTCGTCGTGGGGCTGCTGCATCAGCTCCTCATACCGCTCGTCAAACAGCACCGAGAGGGACGAGAGCAGCGCGTCCTTGCCGTCAAAATAGTGGTAAAACGAGCCCTTCGACGTCTCCGACTCGAAGATGATCTCCTCCACCGTCGTCTCCTCATAGCCCTGCTCGTAAAAGAGCTTCCACGCCGCCGAGACGATGCGCGCCTTGGTGTTGCGGCTCGATTTTCTTGCCATGTGCTCCCCTCCCCTGTTTCTATTGATTGTATCACAGTGCGCTGCCCGCTGCCAAGCGTTTTGCGCTCATCCGAGGTTTTTCCGCAGAAATGTGCGAGCATTTTCAAAGAAAATGCCGTCCGCGTCCGCCTGCGATACGTCGCGCGAGAGCAGATACTCGTAAAAGTCCGCCGTCTTTTCCGCCGAATCGAGGCACGGCGGCAGCGCCGCGCCGTCGAAGTCCGAGCCGAGGGCAAGATTCCTGCGCGCACCGAGGTCGAAAAAGTGCGCCACATGGCGATAGACGTCGTCTAAGCTCCTGACCGCTCCCCCGTCGCGCAGGAATGGCCCGTAGTAGTTGAGGCCGATCAGGCAGCCGCGGCGCACCATCTCTTTGATCTGCACGTCCGTCAGGTTGCGCTTGTGCGCGCAAATTGCGCGGGCGTTGGAGTGCGTGGCGAGAAACGGCCTTTCCGCCGTCTCGAACACGTCCGCGAGCCCCGCGTCGTTCAGGTGCGAGACGTCGATCAAAATGCCGCAGCGCTCCATTTCGCGCACGGCGGCGCGGCCAAAGTCCGTCAGGCCGCGGTCCGTCACATTGCCCGAGCCGAGTTCGTTTTCCCCATTCCACGTCAGCGTCACAGCGCAGACGCCCTGACGCTTCAGCTCCCCGATGCGCGACAGGTCGCCCGCAAACGCGCTGCCGTTTTCCACGCTCAGAAAGGCTGCGGTTTTCCCCGCCGCCCACGCGCGCTCCATATCGGCAACATTGCGGCAGGGCGACACGCGATCCGCGAATTTTTGCATCTGGCGATCGAAATTCGCGCAGGCGTCGTCAAAAAAGCGGACAGCCTTCTCCCCGCGCAGCTCATCGGGCACGAACACGGCGAAAAACTGCGCCCAGTGGATGTCCTTTGGAATACTTGTGAGCGACAGCGTGCGCGCGGGATCGTCGAGCGTGTCGATGATGTTCGATCCTGCGTACATGCAGTCGGTCAGCGTGTCGCAGTGGAGGTCGATGAGGGCGTAAGGACGCATGTGGGCACTTCCTTTTCAAAAAAGATCACGCTGCATTATACGCTCTTCCCGCCCGTTTCTCAACCGGCAAAGTTTAAGGAATTCTGAGGATTCTTAGCGTGCTCTTTACAAAGGCGCGGCAACACTGATATACTGGGCATCGAAAGGGGCGAAACGCCATGGACAATATTTCCCAGATCATCTCCCGCTCGATCGGTGGCTACAGCATCGGCAGCATCCTTTCCGCGCTGCTGACGTTCCTCATCTGCCTGATCGTCGTGCGGCTCGTGCTCAAGCTCTGTTCGCGGCTGCTCTCGCGCGCGAACCGCCTGAACGAGCGGCTGCAAAAGGTCATCCTCACGAGCCTCAAAACACTTCTGTATCTGCTTACCATCATCATCACAGCCGAGGCGCTCGGCATCAACACCTCGTCGCTCACCGCCATCATGTCGGTGCTGACGTTGGGCATCACGCTGGCCGCCGAGGACATTCTCGGCAACGTCGCCGGCGGGCTCGTCATCCTCTTCTCGCATCCGTTCTCGCTCGGCGACGAGATTGAAGTCGGCGGCACGACCGGCACGGTGCGCGAAATTTCACTGACGCACACGAAGATCGAAGCGCCGGATGGACAGATCGTGCTCCAACCCAACCGCGAAATGTCAAGCTCGAAGATCATCAACTTCACCGTCCTGGGCCGCCGCCGCATCGTCTACAAGGTCACAGCATCCTACGACGCGCCGACGGACGAGGTGAAGCAGGCCTGCATGGACGCCGTTCTCGCCTTCCCCGCCGTGCTGAAAGAACCCACGCCGACGGTGTATCTCTCGAATTACGGTGCCAGCTCCATCGAATACACCATCCGCTGCTGGACGGCGGCAGACGCCTACTGGGACACTTATTTTAAGATGTACGAGCGCCTGCGCGACACCTTTGCAAAGCACAACGTGGAGATGTCTTACGATCATCTGAACATCCACGTCGTACCGGAGAAACAGAATGAAAATTAAAGTCGTCGACCGGACCTACGAGCAGGTTCTTGCCCAGCCGCCGCAGGTGCACAAAAAGCCGAAAAAGCCGTCGCTCCTGTTCCGGACGGTCCTGCGCGCAGCCTCCGCGCCCGACCTTCTGGCGACGCATTTCCACTGCGAGAAGACCGGCATGGAGCAGATCAAAAGCGATGAGCCCTGCCTTGCCCTGATGAACCACTCGTGCTTTCTCGACCTCAAAATCGCGGAGGCGGTGCTGTACCCGCGCCCGTTCAACATCGTCTGCACGTCGGACGGCTTTGTCGGCAAGGAGTGGCTGATGCGCAGCGTCGGCTGCATCCCCACGCGCAAGTTCTGTTCGGACGCGGCGCTCGTGCGCGACATGCTCTACTGCGTGCGGACGCTCAAAACGTCGGTGCTGCTCTATCCCGAGGCAAGCTACAGCTTTGACGGCACGGCCACACCGCTGCCGGAGAGCATCGGCAAGTGCGTCAAGGCGCTGAATGTGCCGGTCGTGATGATCCGCACCTACGGCGCGTTCGCGCGCGACCCGCTCTACAACGGGCTGCAAAAGCGGCGCGCGAAGGTCTCAGCGCAGATGCAATGTCTGCTCTCGTCCGACGATGTTGCGGAGCTGAACGTCGCCGGGATCAATGAGCGCATCTTTTCCGCCTTCCGCTTCGACAATTTCCGCTGGCAGGAGGAAAACGACGTCTCCGTCAGCGAGCCGTTCCGCGCCGACGGACTCAACCGCGTGCTCTACAAGTGCCCGCACTGCTTCGCCGAGGGGAAAATGGAGGGCAAAGGCACATCACTCATTTGCCGAAGCTGTAACAAGGAATACCGCTTGACAGAGATTGGTACGCTGGAATGTTTGAACGGCGAGGCCGCATTCACCCACGTGCCGGACTGGTACACCTGGGAGCGGCAGTGCGTGCGCGAGGAGCTGGAAAGCGGTGCCTATCAGCTCGACATCCCCGTGCAGATCTGCATGATGGTCAACATGCGCGAAATCTGCCGCGTGGGCGAAGGCCGGCTGCACCACGATGAAAACGGCTTCCACCTGACCGGCTGCGACGGGAAACTGGACTATTTCCAAAAGCCCGAAGCGTCGTACAGCCTGTACGCCGACTATTTCTGGTACGAGATCGGCGATATGCTCTGCATCGGCGACCACAAAGCGCTGTATTACTGCTTTCCGCAAGGCGGCGGGGATGTGGTCGCTAAGACACGGCTTGCTGCCGAAGAGCTCTATAAATTAAAGCGCGCCGCTAAGGCGCGGGGGTGATGCAGCACAAAGTGCTGCCGCCTTGTTCCCCACACCGTGTGGGAACGCGGATAAGGGAGGGGGGTCTCTTTTTTGAAAAGAGACACCCCTCCCTTACACCCTCCCAGAGAAAATTTTTCATTGCAAGCGAGCAGCTCGAAGAGCTGCAATGCTTGCCGATTGCACCTCTTGCGTGCGGCAAAGCCGCATTTACCCCTGCTATACGACTTGGCGTACTCCTATCATCCGCTGCCGCTCTGCCCATCTCGCGCTAGTACAGCCTAATTTCCGTCTACCGGAGCACTCATCAATGCGGCGAGCGAAGCAATGCCGCATTCCGCAGGCAGTCTGCCGCCAATCTAACGTCACTCGCGCCTCACGATAGTAAGGCGCGGTTGCAAATCGGTCACGAATTGCAGGGATTCATGGCGAAGCCATGTACACCGCACCTACATTGCGCAGCGCGTGCAGTTCTTCAAGATTGAAACTGCCAATGTGTGGGGTCGAGGGGGAAGGCCCCTCGTCCTTTCTCTCGGGGGTTTAAGGGGGATACTCTCTTTCGAGAAAGAGAGTATCCCCCTTAAGCGCACTCCCGCACGGTGCGGGAATCCCCCGACGGCCTCAGGCCGTCATAACTTTCAAGCGCTTTGCACATCAAAGCCTTTCAAAGATTTCTTCTCCTCGTGGAGAAACACAACGACGCTCAGAAGGAACGGGAAAAAATACGTCGCCACGCGATAAAGTACCAGCGCCGACGAGGCGATTGCCGTGTCCGCCCACGGGGCGAAGAGCAGCAAAAATGCAAACTCCATCGGGCCCACGCCTGCGACGTTCGGCAGCGCGCTTGTGATGAGCAGCATCAGCGAGGCGAGCATCTGCGCCTGCGCGAAGTTAAGCGCCGTGCAGCCCACGAGCCGCAGCGCGGCATAGGAGATGGAATAGAGCACGAAGAGCTTCACAAGGCTCACGGCGATACCTTTGACGCGGATTGACGGAACGAGCAGCACCTTTTTCGCCTCGCGGTTGAGCTCGGTGAGGCTATTCGCCCACTTTTCGCGGCGTTCGTCCCACTTCGGCATGTGCGGGAGCTTGCCGAGCAGCATCAGCACTAACTTCAGCACCTTATCCCAGGTGTAGAGCAGCGTGAGCGCGATCACGATGAGCGCGCCGATGACATAGCCGATCAGAAGATAGCGGGCAAGGCCGCTGGCGCTCTGCTCCAGCCAGTCGCCGCCGAGCAGCAGCGCGACCGTCGCGTAGATCAGCACGGATATCTTGTGCAGCACGTATTCGCTCGCCATGATGCCAAGACCGCCGCCCGCGTCCAGACCTCGCCTGTAAAGGTAAAAGCTTTGCATCGGCAGCGTGCCCGCACCCAGCGTCGCGATATTGCCGAACACGCCGAGGAATGTCACGCGCAGCGCGTCAATAAACGTGCAGTCCGGCTTTTTGTGGTGGATGATGACGAGGCACAGCACGGATTCCATCGCCTCGTAGGCAAAGCCGAGTGTGAGCAGGAGCAGCACACCCCAGAATGGCACAGTACTCAGGTCCTTGACGATATCGGGCAGCACGTCGCGGAAAACAAGGATGATGGCAACAAAGATCAGCGCCAGCGTGAGACCGCTGACGAGATAGGTTCTGCTCCGTTTGCTTTTCAATGCTGTTCCTCCCCGCCTTCGCAGATAATGTTATGATAAAATTTCCTTTTGCAGCACCTCGGCGATGTCGGTCCACTCCCACGGAAGACCCACGGCATTTTCGCCGAAGTGTCCGCCGCAGGAGACGCGGCGGTAGATCGGGCGGCGCAGTTCAAAGCGTGACGTGATGCTGCCTGGGCGCATGTCGATATGCTCCATAAGCCAGCTCGCGATCTTTTCGTCGCTCACGCGCCCCGTGCCAAACGTGTCGACCATCACGCTCACGGGGTCGGCGAGGCCGATGGCATAGGCAAGCTCGATCTCGCAGCTGTCGGCAAGCTCCGCGGCTACAATGTTCTTGGCGAGATAGCGCGCCATGTAAGCGCCCGTGCGGTCGACCTTGCTCGGGTCCTTGCCCGAGAACGCCCCGCCGCCGTGGCGCGCCATGCCGCCATAGGTGTCGGCGATGATCTTGCGGCCGGTAAGGCCGCTGTCGCCCGCGGGCCCGCCAACGACAAATCGTCCCGTCGGGTTGATGAAATACTCTGTGTGCTCGTCGAGCAGTTCCGGCGGCAGCACAGGGAAAATGACCTGTTCTAAGATCGCATCGCGCAGCGCGTCGATGCCGACCTCCGCGCTGTGCTGCGCGGAGACGACGACGGCGGAAATGCGTTTGGGCTTGCCGTCCTCGTATTCGACGCTGACCTGCGCCTTGCCGTCCGGCAGAAGATAGGGCAGCAGCTTTTCGCGCCGCACCTGCTCGAGCTTTCTCGTCAGGCGGTTCGCAAGCGTGATCGGCAGCGGCATCAGCGCATCGGTCTCGCGGCAGGCATAGCCGAACATCATGCCCTGATCGCCCGCGCCGGCTTCTTCCGGCGCGCCGCGGTCAACCCCGCGCGCGATGTCCGGCGACTGGGTGTGGATGCTGACGCGGATGCGCACATTTTCGGCGTCAAAGCCGACGACGGGCACGGTATAGCCGATCTCGGCGATGACCTTGCGTGCGATGGCTTCATAGTCCGGCACATAGGATGAGGTGATCTCGCCCATCAGGTGAACTTCGCCGGTGCAGGCCGTCACCTCGCAGGCGACGTGTGCGTCGGGATCGTTGGCAAGGATATCATCGAGCACCGCGTCGGCGATCTGGTCGCAGACTTTATCGGGATGTCCGCACGTGACGGACTCAGAGGTGAAATAGGTTTTCATCGCTTTCGCTTCCTTTCTGCTCGTTCGCATGGGGAAAGAGCGCTGTCTCAGTTTTTGACAGTCTGATGATAGCGGGAATATGAAAGCGGGAAAAGTGGCAAAGTCCGCAAGGCGCACAAAGTTTTCACACTCCCGCGAGGCTGACCAAGTTTCCGACAGGAAGCGGCGAGTATAGTGTAAAGATTTCGTTAAATGTTCACGATTTTGTCACTTGCAAGTTTTTCCCATATCGGATATAATGAATGAAAGCAAATCGAGAAAGGGAGGAACCTACCCATGGCTCTGCGCACCAAAAACGCCATCCGCCGTAGCTTCATCGAGCTTCTGGCAGAGCGTCCCTTCGACAAGATCTCCGTCCGCGACATTGCGGAGAGAAGCGAGGTCACGCGGAACACCTTTTATTATTACTACACTGACATCTACGCGCTGGCCGAGGATGTGTTCGAGTCGGAGATTGAAAAGCTCTCCGAGCGCGTGGAGGGCTATGAATCGTGGCAGAAGGCATTTTTGACCGCCACATCCTTCGCCGCGGAGAACAAGCGCATGATCCTGCACCTGCACAACTCCGCCCACAGCGATATTCTGGCAAGATATTACCACAAAACGATCCTGACGACAATGCTTTCTTACGTCCGCAAGGAGGCTGAGGGCCTGAACGTCAGCGAAAGCCAGATCATGGCGCTCGCGCGCTTCTACACGGCAGCGCTCGCAGGGCTGACGCTTGAATGGATCGGCAGCGGCATGAAGGGCGAGCCGGATTCGTTCATCGATGATCTCGGCGGAATGCTCGACGGCAACATCCGCCGCTCTCTCGAGCACGGATGTGCGCACGCGGCACAGTAAATAATATGCATTAAAAATGGGAAAGCGGCGGGATGGTTTGACCATTCCGCTGTTTTCGTCCACGTCGGGTGAACAAGCTTAACACATCCTTTACCCTTTTTTCCTGTTCATCGCGGCGAATCCCTGCTATGATATTTTTGGAAGTATTGAATTGATAAAGGAGTGAGGTTTTGTATCAGAAACAGATCTTAATGGAAAAGCTGAAAGAAGCCACCGCCTCCGTCCTGCCCATCAGCCTGATCGTTATGGCGATCAGCTTTGTGCTCGTGCCGGTGGACGCGGGACTGATGCTCTCGTTCGTGATTGCCACGGCCATGCTGATCCTCGGTATGGGGCTCTTCACGCTGGGCGCGGACATGTCGATGAGCCGCATCGGCAACTACATGGGTTCCAAGCTGACGAAATCGCGCAAGCTGCCGCTCATCCTGACCGTGAGCTTCGCCCTCGGCGTCGCCATCACGGTGGCGGAGCCCGATTTGCAGGTGCTCGCGGGCAATGTGCCGGAGATCGACACAACGGTGTTGATCTTGACCGTTTCGGTCGGCGTCGGCTTCTTCCTGATGCTGTGCATGGTGCGCATCCTCTTTTCGATCTCGCTGCGCACGATGCTGATCGTATTTTACGCCATCGTCTTTGCCGCGGCGTTCTTGTCGGATGAGAGCATCCTCTCCGTCGCGTTCGACTCCGGCGGCGTGACGACAGGGCCGATGACCGTACCGTTCATCATGGCGCTCGGCGTCGGCGTTGCGTCCATTCGAAGCGACGAAAACGCCAAGGCGGACAGCTTCGGCCTCGTCGGTCTGTGCTCGATCGGGCCGATCTTATCGGTGCTGCTGCTCGGTGCGATCTACAAAACGCAGCCCGCGCAGGGCGAGAGCAGCGCCGTCTCCGGCGTCGCCACCACGGTAGAGCTCGGCAAGGACTATCTGCATGCCCTGCCGGATTATTTATGGGAAGTGACAATGGCGCTGCTGCCGATCGTTGTCTTCTTCCTGATTTTTCAGGTCATTTCGCTCAAGCTCCGCAAGCTGCCTTTCATGCGCATCGTGATTGGTATCCTCTATACATACTTAGGTCTCGTGCTGTTCCTCACGGGCGTGAACGTCGGCTTTTCACCGCTGGGCTACGCGCTCGGCGCCGCGCTGGCCGAGGGGTGGAAGGTCTTTCTCCTTGCCCCCCTTGCAATGCTCATGGGCTGGTTCATCATCAACGCCGAGCCCGCCGTCCATACGCTCAACAAACAGGTCGAGGAGTTGAGCGCGGGCGCGATCTCTGCCAAGGCGATGGGCATGAGCTTATCCATCGCGGTCTCCGCCGCAGGCGGGCTTGCGATGCTGCGTGTCATCACAGGCATTTCGATCATGTATTTCCTCGTGCCCGGCTATCTTATCGCGCTGGCTCTGAGCTTTTTCGTGCCGCGCACGTTCACGGCCATCGCGTTCGACTCCGGCGGCGTCGCGTCAGGTCCTTTGACGGCGACATTCATGCTGCCGTTCGCCACAGGCGCGTGCGAAGCGCTCGGCGGCAATGTGATGACGGACGCGTTCGGCCTTGTCGCGCTCGTTGCGATGATGCCGCTCATCACCGTGCAGGTGATGGGAGCCATCTATGTCGTCAAATCCCGTCATGCTTCGCAGGAGCCCCAGCTCCCCGACTTTGGCGACAACGAGATCATCGAACTGTGGGAGGCCTGCTGACATGGAACTCTATTACATCATTGCCATCACGGATCACGACCGCGGAGAAGCGATGGGCTCGCTCTACCACGCGGCGGGGCTGCACCTCATTTTGAGCATGCCCGCGCGCGGCACAGCCACGAGCGAACACCTCGCCATCTACGGGCTGGACGCGACGGAAAAGTGCGTTATCGCCGCCGTCGGCAGCGCGCAGGAGGCGGATTCGCTTATCCGTTCCGCCAAGCGCAAGCTCTTTATCGACATTCCGGGCAACGGCGTCATGCTGACCGTGCCGCTCAAGAGCGTGGCCGGCGGCAAGACACTGTCCTATCTCACCGACGATCTCAAAGCAGGAGGAGCGCCGAACATGAACTTTGAACATGAACTCATCACCGTTATCCTGAACGAAGGCTATTCCGACTTTGTCATGGACGCGGCGCGCGCCGCGGGCGCGGGCGGCGGTACGGTGCTGCACGCCAAGGGCACGGGCGGCACGCGCGGAGAAAAATTCTTCAGCGTCAGCCTTGCCGACGAAAAGGATATGATCTACATCATCGCCCACAAGGACGAAAAGGCCGCCATCATGCGCTCGATCAACGAGCAGGCCGGTCCCGGCACCAAAGCGGGCGCGATCTGCTTCTCGCTGCCGATCTCGTCCGTCGCAGGCCTTCGCGCAAGAGAGGAAAACTAAGCGTCCCCATAATACAACAAAGCGCCGCTGCTCACGCAGCGGCGCTTCCCTTTTCAATTTTCAATCTTCCGTCTTTTCCCCGCGGGCGAAGCTCACGATGTCGCCCACGCCGTTTAGTACCATGCTCGGGCGATAGGCGTAGGTCTTGATGGTCTCGCGCGTCGAAACGCCCGAGAGCACCAGTACCGTCGACATACCGCTCTCCATGCCGGAGATCACGTCGGTGTCCATCCGGTCACCGACCATAACGGCCTCGGCCGAGTGGCAGTGCAGCATCTTGAGGCCCGTGCGCATCATCAGCGGGTTCGGCTTGCCGCAGAAGTACGCCTGCGTGCCGGTCGCCATCTCAATGGGCGCGACGAGCGCGCGGCAGGCAGGCACGATGCCGTTTTCGATGGGGCCGGAAACGTCGGAATTCGCGCCGATGAGCTTTGCGCCCTTCCAGACGAGGTTCGTCGCCTTCGTCAGCGTGTCGAGCGAATAGGAGCGTCCCTCGCCCACGACGACATAGTCGGGGTTCACATCGTTCATCGTGATGCCTGCGTCGTAGAGCGCGTTCAAAAGGCCTGCCTCGCCGATGGCAAAGACCGAGCAGCCGGGCGCCTGATCGCGCAGGAACGCCGCGGTCGCGAGCGCGCTCGTATAAAAGTGCTCCTCCGTCACGTCGAGGCCCATGCGCGCAAGCTTCTGGCTCAGCTCGCGCGGCGTGTAACCGCTGTTGTTCGTCAGAAACAAGTATTCCTTGTTTTCATTATGCAGCCATTGGATGAACTCCGCCACGCCCGGCAGCACGCGGTTGCCATGGTAGATGACGCCGTCCATATCGCAGATGAAGCCCTTCTTTTCGTTAAAATCGATCATATTGTAAGTATCCATGTTGTATCACTTCTCCTCTCTTCTCTCCAAATTTCATCAAATACAGTATAGCAGAGGGATTTGTCAAAAACCAGCAAAGAAATGTAAAATCTGCGTGAAATGCAAAAGGAAAAGAGACAGCCGAGGCTGCCTCTTTTTTCTCTTTATACTTCGCCGCTTAAAAGGCGCGCGACGGTGCGGCGGTAGACCTCGCCGCAGTTTTTCACCTGCCATGCATAGCCGTACTCGTTGTCACCGTGCATGTTGCCGCCCGAGGGGCCGAACGTCACGACCGGAATGCCGAGCGAAACGGCTAAAATATTCGAATCGCAGACCGAGGCGTCATACGCACACGGAAGATCCTTGCCCGTGACGGAGTAAAACTCCTCCTGCAAAATTTTGACAAGCGGATGATCCTCCTCCACCGCGAACGACTGCATGTAGGGCGATTTTCTCGGCTTGAGGCGCACGTCGACCTTGCCTGCAAGGCCGAGTTGCTCCGCCACCTCCATGATCTGCGCGATGCAGGTCTCATCTGTCTCGCCGGGGACGACGTAGCGGTCAACGAAGAGGTAGCACTTCTCGGGCACAACAAGCGTGCCGGGATTGCCGCCCTCCATATAGCGCACGCACCACGTGCCGTGCTTGAGGTGCGGGTGCTGAAGCGTCGGCAGCGCCTCGATGGCCGCGGCCAGGCGTCCGCCGGAGATGAGAGCGTTTTCGCCGACCTCGGGATAGTGGCTGGCGTGCGCAGACTTTCCGTGGACGGTCACCTCAAAGCTGTAGCGGCCGCGGAAGCCGACAGCCACATTGTCGTAGCGGCACTCGCCCATGATGGCGTAGTCGGCATGGATGACGTCCTCTGCCACGAGCTGATAGGTGCCCTTGCTCAGGCCCTCCTCGTCGGCGACAAAGCAGGCTAAAATCTTACCGTTGATCTCGTCGAGATGGGCGGCGTAGTAGGTCAGCGTCTCCAGGATCGCGGCAAGGCCGCCCTTCATGTCCATCGCGCCGCGGCCGTAGACCTTGCCGTCGAACTCCGTGGGAGTAAACGGATCGGTCTTCCAGCGGTCAGATACCCCGACCGTATCGATGTGTCCGATGAGCAGCACGGTCTTGCCGGGCCGCCCGCTGTCGAGCACCGACCAGACCGACGGACGCTCGCGCACGGTGTCCTCTTCAAAATAGCTGTAGTGCGGGTCCATGCCGAGCTCACGCAGGACATTCGCCACATAATCCGCCATCTGCGCCTCATGTCCGTTGACCGAACGGATGGAGATCATATCATACCAGCGCTGTAAAATCCGTTCCATACCTTAGTCCTCCTTCGCCTTGGCCGTGCCGATGCCGGTCACGGCGTAAATGACAGAAAACACGATCGACAGCCACAGCATCGGCGCAAACGGCGCGAATGCCAGATTGGAAACGCCAAGCGTCGTGGCGGTGTAAGAGCCCGTGGTCGACCATGACACCATGGGGGCAAGACCCGTGCCGGTATCGAGCATCGTGCGCATCAGGTTCTTGCGGTCGAGATGATATTCCGGATACAAATCCTTCACCATGCCGCCGACAACGGGATAGGACACATAATAAGCACCCGTAATCGTGAAAAACACCGCGTGCAGGATCAGCACACCGAGCGACATCGAACGAGAGGTCTTCGCGATACGCTCCACAAAGGCGAGCAGCACGTCCACAACGCCCGCTGTGCGGAGCGGTGCACCGAAAATGCCCGCCGCGATCAGAAGGCCGATAGTCGAGAGCATCGAGGTAAAGCCGCCGCGGTTGAGCATCGAATTCACGACGTCCGAGCCGGTATCGGCAGAAAAACCGGAGTACATGACCGTCAGAATGTCGTGCAGGTTGATGCCCTGACAGAGCATCGCCATCACCGCGCCCGCAGCGATGCCGGCGATAAAAGTCGGGATCGTCGGCTTTTTCATCAAAATCAGCACGACCACGACCAGCACGGGCAGAAGCAGCACGGGGCTGAGCCAGAACTCGGCGGAAACGGTGGAAAGGATATCCTCATACACTTCCCCGCCGACGCTGCCGCCGGAATAGCGCAGGCCGTAAACAAAGTAGAAAACGAGCGAAATGAGATACGCAGGCCCCGTGGAAATGAGCGCGTGGCGAATGCCGTCCATCAGCGGCACCTCGCACACCGTGGCGGTGATGACGGGCGAGTCAGACAGCGGCGAGACCTTGTCGCCGAAGAACGCGCCGGTGCAGACCGCGCCCGCGGCCGCGGGCAGCGGCACACCGAGGCCCTGTGCAACGTCCATGCAGGCGACGCCGACCGTCGCGAGCGTGCCCCACGACGTGCCCGCCATGGTCGACATCAGCGTGCAGAGGATGCAGACGACTGGCAGGAATAAGCCCGGCGTCAGCACCTTCATGCCGTAGTAAATCATGACCGGCACGGTACCGCTCGCCATCCACGTGCCGACGAGCACGCCGACGGCCAGCAGGATCAAAATGGCCACGATCATTGACGAAACCGTCTCCTTGATGCCCTGCTGCAGCTCTGCATACGGGATGCCGAAGCACCACGCCATCAGGCACATGATAACGCCGTCGAGTGCCAGCACGATGCGGTTGTTGAGCTTCATCACAAGAAGCCCCACGATGATAACGGCGATGCCGACGAGCAGCATCAGCCCTGCCTGCCAGGGCTTTACGATTCTTTTTTCTTCCATGATTGTCGTCCTTTCTCGTTTTGGCTGGGTCAAATTGAAAAAGGATAACAAAAAAGCGGCTCTCTCCCGCTTGGGAGAGAGCCGCTTTTTATTCACTTGTTGACGCAGGTATCAGCAAAGCTGAAGCCGTTTTTCATTTGCTCGCTGGCAGTGCGCAGGACCTTGTTGAGGATCTGCGTGCTCTCCTCTTTCGCCATCGCGCAGAGCTCGTCGTTTGCCTGCGCGGTGAGCGTAAAGTCGCCGCTCTCGCGCATCAACCTGTCGTATTTAAGGACGATCTGTCTGCCGCGGATATTCACCGTGTCCTGATAGCCCCAGACATTCTGGATGCACGAGCCGTAGCACTTGTCCGCCAGCGCGCCGATGAAGCGGCTGACCCAGTAGAGATTGTCGGTCTCGGCGTCGAGCGTCACCTTGCTCAAATAGTCCGGCATCTGCGGGGCATTTGTGTACACCGGCAGCCACGCGGAAAATGTCGTGGAGCCGAAGCACACCCACTCGATACCCTTGATCTCGTCGGGCACATCGCTTCTGATCTGACAGATCGTCGTCACGCCCGTGCGGTTGATGCCGATAGGACGGTAAATGCCGCCTTTTTCCGCATGGCCCGCATAGGGATCGTAGGGTGTACCCTGATAGTGGGACGAGAGCAGGTATTGGATATCCTCCGCGGCAACCTTGCGCTCGGGAACGTAGGACCACGGAATGTCATTGCTTTCGGGCGTGAAGTCCGCGTTTTCGCCGTCCCAGCGGTAGGTGTGCGGTGCAAGGCAGCGGCCCATGAACCACGCGCGCGGCGTGTTGTAGATGTGATCCATGTCTCGATGCGAACCGAAAACGTCCCGCGGGTTGAACTTGCCATCCTGATTCAGATCCAGATGGTTTTCCGAGATGAATTCTCTGAGGTCTGCCGAGCAGAGATGCGATTCCCGGGCACCGAAGGCGTCCTCAAGGTCGAACGAGTCCATACCAAACTGGTTCGGGTTGATGATGACGCGATCCTCGGGAATTTTCTTCGCGATCCAGTGGTGCCCGCCGATGGTCTCGAGCCACCAGGCCTCATTTTCGTCGTTGAAGGCGATGCCGTTCGACTCATATGTGCCGTATTGCTCCAGAAGCGCACCGAGGCGCAGCACGCCCTCGCGCGCGGAGCGGATGTAGGGCAGGACGAGGACAACGATGTCCTCCTCGCCGATGCCGCCGCAGCGCTCCTCTTCCCCATCCTTCGCCTCGCGCAGCTCGACCATCGGGTCGGCCGCGAGCACGCGCGGGTTCGAGGTCGTGGTTTCCGTCGCCGTCATGCCGACGTTCGCGGCGTTGATGCCGGTCGCGGCCCAAATGCCGTGCTTCGGGTCCACGCTCGGGCAGGACGTGTAGCGCATGGGGTTCTCCGGCAGTGTGATCTCCACGTGGGACTCTACACTTTTATAAATCTTCGGCTGCTGGTCGGGCTCGACCACGATCAGCTTTTTCTCATCAAAATGGCCGTCGTCCGTGCGGGCGATCATCGTCGAGCGGTCATTCGTCGCCAGCTTACCGGCCAGTACAGTGGTGCAGGGCATAATTACATCTCCGTTTCCTGTCGATTTCACCGCAGCGCCGCTGTTTCGCAGCGCTGCCAAATTTTATCTGCATCCATTATATTCACGGAATCGTCCTCTGTAAAGGCAAAATTCCCTTGCAGGTGCATCTCCCCTGCTGCTCTGCCGCGAAAAAATGTGGACAGGCCCACAAAAAAGCGGACCTGTCCAAAAGGTTGGTAAAGAGAGGTCGTACCTATCAAGTTTGGATCGATCACACCATGACGGGCTCGTCCCAGAGCTTGAGTTTCTGGCCGATGCCGTTTTCCTTGGCATACTGGTAGACGCGCGCGGCGATCGCCACGTCGTAAAGGCCGAGGCCGACGTTGCAGGTGTAGGTGAGCTGGTCGTCGTTGTCGCGGCCGGACTTCCGCCCCGCCACCAGGTCGGAGACGCTCGCGTCGATGCGGGAATCGTCGATCTTGCCGTCGCGGAACATGTAGGCCATCGTGTCGCCCATGCGGTGCTTGTCGGTCTCCCAATCGTCGATGACGACCTTGTCCGCGCGCAGGATCAGCTCCTCGTCGACCTCGTTGTCGCCAAGGTGAGCAACGTAAACGCCCTTTTTGATCTCCGCGCCGTGGATGATCGGCTCGGTCGCGGTCGTCGCAGTCACAAGGATGTCGCCGCTTTCGATCGTGGCGAGGCGGTCGCTCGCCGCCTGCACGTCCATGTTCAGCTTTTGGATCGCTGTGGCCTCGCGGATCATATAGACCTTTTCCACGTGTTCCTCATTCAATCTGACCTCGGAAAGCGAGATCGCAAGCCTCTTTCCATAATAATCGTAGAGTCCGCCGCCGCGTTGAAGACGAGGACATTGTCGCGGGCATCCAGCGTGATGATCCCCTCGTCCACCGTCTGCACGACCGTCTCCATCTCGCGGCGCATGGATTCGTTGTTGTGGTTGAGGTGGTTGATCTCCCGCGTGAGCGCGATCAGATCCTTCACATACTTCGCCGTGACCTGATGCATTTTCTCGTCCGGCAGGCCGAGACGCAGCATGATCTCGACGATCGTGCTGATATCGATAGTGCGGATGCCGACATCGATGATCTTTTCAATGCACCGCGGCAAATAGTGACATTGATCGTCGTATTCGCCAAACGTGATAAGCGGGCGCGCAACGCCATCATCCTTCGCACCGGGGTAAAACGGGATATAGCGGAACTGGTTGAGGCCCAACGTTTCAAAAAGGCGCACCGCGTCATAGGCAGAGGACTTAAAGTCATTCAGCACATACACCTCCGAGCCCTCCGGCAGGCCGAAGACCTCGTCCAAGCGCTGCGCGGCAGACATTTGTCACAGCTGCACAGTGCTTTTTATCATCATAAATCAAATTTTTTGTAAACGCCTATTGACACAGTAGGAATTAAGCGTTAAAATTCCTATCTGCAAGGTAGGCAATTATGAGCAAGGAGGCATGCCGCATGATGATCTCAACAAAAGGGCGCTACGCTTTGCGGGTCATGCTGGATATGGCCGAGCACGGAGGCAGCGAGTGGCACCGCCTGAGCGATGTCGCGCAGCGCCAGCAGCTCTCCAAAAAATATCTGGAGAGCATCATGGCCGCGCTGAGCCGTGCGAATCTGGTCGAGAGCGCCGTGGGCAAATCGGGCGGCTACCGTCTGACCCGCTCCCCCGAGGATTACCCCGTAGGTGAAATTCTGCGGGCGGTGGAGGGCAACCTGTCGCCGATCGCGTGCCAGTCTGAGGACGGCTCCGGCTGCGGTGCTTCCTGTGACTGCGACGCGCGCCTTTTCTGGCAAGGGCTGGAAGACCAGATCAACAGCTATGTCGACAACCATACGCTGGCGCAATTCATGCGAGTCAATGAAAAAACACCGGCCGTTTTGAGCGGCACGGAAAGAAGATAAGGTGGTTCAATATGAGTAAGGCACTTTTAGAAATTCAAAACCTGCACGTGCAGGTCGAGGAAAAGGAAATTCTCCACGGTGTGGATCTGACCGTGGGACAGGATGAGACCCATGTGCTGATGGGCCCCAACGGCACCGGCAAGTCGACGCTGGGCTATGCCATCACCGGCAATCCGGCCTACAGCGTAACCGGCGGTTCGATCATTTTTAACGGCGAGGACATCACGGAGCTCCCCGTCAACGAGCGCGCGAAAAAGGGCATTTTCCTGTCCTTCCAGAACCCGCTGGAGGTCCCCGGCGTAACGCTGAGCGCGTTCATCCGCAGCGCGCTGGAGCAGAAGACCGGCGACCGCCTGCACCTGTGGGACTTCAAGAAAAAGCTCAAGGAGACCATGGCGCTTTTGAACATGGACGAGAGCTACGCCGAACGTGATCTGAACGTGGGCTTCTCCGGCGGCGAGAAGAAAAAGGCCGAAATTTTGCAGATGCTCATGCTCGAGCCCAAGCTCGCGATCCTCGATGAGACCGACTCCGGCCTCGACGTCGACGCGGTCCGCACCGTCAGCGAGGGCGTGCGCCTGTTCCGCGAGCGGACGCACGGCTCGCTTCTCATCATCACCCATTCCACCCGCATTTTAGAGGCGCTCCATGTGGATGCGGCCCACGTGATGGAAGACGGCGTCATCGTCCGCAACGGCGGCGCTGAGCTGGTGGATGAGATCAACGAAAAGGGATTCGGCAGCCTGAAGGAAGACTGAATCGGGAGGCTCTTGACATGGCAGATTTGAAAGAAAAAACCTATGTGGAGGACGTGGACCGCAGCGTCTACGACATTCGGGACGCGGAAAACGACGCGTACCGCATGGAATCCGGCCTGACGCCGGAGATCGTCGAAAAGCTCTCCAAGGAGAAGGACGATCCCGTGTGGATACAGCAGTTCCGGCTCGAATCCCTCCAGATCTACAATGAAATGAAGATCCCCAACTGGGGCCCGTCAATTGAGGGCCTTGATATGGATCATATCGCGACCTACGTTCGCCCGAACACCAAGATGCGCAACGACTGGAAGGACGTGCCGGAGGACATCAAGGAGACCTTCGAGCGCCTTGGCATCCCGCAGGCGGAGAGGAAATCCCTCGCCGGTGTGGGTGCGCAGTACGACTCCGAGCTTGTCTATCACAACGTCAAGGATTCCGTGGCGGCCGAGGGCGTGGTTTACACCGATATGGAGAGCGCCATAAAGGGCGAATATGCCGACATGGTGCGCAAGTACTTCATGAAGCTCGTGACGCCCCACGATCACAAGTTCGCGGCGCTCCACGGCGCGGTGTGGTCCGGCGGCTCGTTCGTGTACGTGCCCAAGGGTGTGCACCTCTCCATTCCCCTGCAGTCCTACTTCCGCCTGAATGCCAAGGGCGCCGGCCAGTTTGAGCACACGCTCATCATCGTGGACGAGGGCGCGAGCCTGCACTTCATTGAGGGCTGCTCCGCGCCGAAGTACAACGTGGCAAACCTCCACGCTGGCTGCGTGGAGCTGTACGTCAAGAAGGGGGCCAAACTCCGCTACTCGACGATTGAAAACTGGTCGAAGAACATGTACAACCTGAATACCAAGCGTGCGCTGGTGGAAGAGGGCGGCACGATCGAGTGGATCTCCGGCTCCTTCGGCTCCCACGTTGGCTGCCTGTACCCCATGAGCATCTTAAAGGGCGACAATTCCCGCATGGAGTTCACCGGCGTTACGTTCGCCGGTGCGGGGCAGAACCTCGATACCGGCGCAAAGGTCGTCCATGTGGGCAAAAATACGAGCTCCTATATGAACACGCGCTCGATCAGCAAGAGCGGCGGCATCAGCACGTTCCGCTCAAGCGTTGTCGTGGAAAAGGGCGCCAAGGGCGCCAAGTCCGCCGTGTCGTGCCAGTCGCTGATGCTGGACTCCGAGTCCCGCTCCGACACCATCCCCGCAATGGACATCCGCACGAAGGACGCGGCCATCGGCCACGAGGCGAAGATCGGCGCGATCAGCAACGAGGCCGTCTTCTATCTGATGAGCCGCGGCATGAGCGAGGAGGACGCGCGCGCGATGATCGTCAGCGGCTTTGCCGACAATGTCTCCAAGGAGCTGCCGGTGGAGTACGCGGTGGAAATGAACAACCTCATCCGGCTCGAGATGAAGGGCAGCATTGGCTGAAAGGAGTTTGGACATGAACGATACGATTTTGATCAACCGGCTCCCGACCCGTACCTGGAACCGGCTGGGTGTGAACGAAACGGCCCTCACCTGGGGACAGGCCGACGATTTGGGCGAAGAGAAAATCACCGCCGCCGGTCAGACCGAGCGGCTTGAGATCACTGGCTCCGGCGAGCGCGGCGAGAAGATGGTGGACATCCACGTGCCCGCGGGCCAGACCGTTACGGTGTTTGAAACGCTGAGAGCGGAAAAGGGCCTGCTCGTGCGCACGGCGCTCCACGTTGAAAAGGACGCAAAGGTGCGGCTCGTGCAGATTCAGAATGCGGCACAGGGCTCGCTGCTCCGTCTGGAGACGAGCGGCGAGTGCGCCGAAAACGGTCAGGTAGAGCTGATCCAGGTCCTGCTGGGCCGCGGCGATGTGTACAGCGACGGCCAGTTCGAGTTGAACGGCAACGGCGCGGGCTTCACGGCGGGCATCGGGTATCTGAGCCAGAAACAGCAGACCGTGGACATGAACCTTGTCGTGAACCACTGGGGCCAGAAGACCACGAGCGAAATCAATGCCGCCGGTGCGCTCAAGGACGACGCGCAGAAGATCTTCCGCGGGACCATCGACTTTAAGAAGGGCTCCGCGGGTTCCGTTGGCAGCGAGCAGGAGACGGTTTTGATGCTGGGTGACGGCGTCGTCAACAAGACGGTGCCGCTGATCCTGTGCGCCGAGGAAAACGTCGTCGGCAACCACGGCGCGACCATCGGCGAGCTGGACGAGGACACGCTGTTTTACTTTGAAAGCCGCGGCATTTCCGCAGCGGAGGCGGAAAACATCATGGCCCGCGCCGCCATCGAGCGGCTGGCCCGCACGATCGAGGATGAAGCGGCGCAGGCCGCGATCCTCTCCGAGCTTGAGGAGGTGCTGTAAGATGGCGCATGCATATCGGGACGACTTCCCCCTGCTCAAGAGTCAGGATGTTGCGTATCTGGACAACGCCGCGACGGCGCAGCGCCCGCAGTGTGTGCTGGACGCCGTAACGGAGTTTTATAAAAGTAAGAACGCCAACCCCTTGCGCGGCCTCTATCCCCTGAGCATCGCCGCGACGGAGGCTTACGAAAACGCGCGCGAGGCCGTTCGCGCCTTTCTGAACGCGAAGAGCAGCCGCGAGATCATCTTCACCCGCAACACCACCGAGAGCATCAATTTAGTGGCTTACAGCTACGGCCTCTCCCACGTGAAGGCCGGGGACGAGGTGCTCGTCTCCATCATGGAGCACCACAGCAACCTTCTCCCCTGGCAGATGGTTTGCCGCCAGACCGGCGCGTCGCTCAAATTTATGGAATGCGAAATGGACGGCACGCTGGACTTAAATAAGGTCGAAGCCCTCATCACGCCGAAAACAAAGATCGTCGCCTGCACGCATGTTTCGAACGTCTTAGGCCGCGTGAATCCCATCCGCGAGCTCGCGGCGCTGGCGCACCGCGCCGGCGCGGTGCTGGTCGTCGACGGCGCGCAGAGCACGCCGCACATTCCGGTGGACGTGCAAGCATTGGACGCGGATTTCTTCGCCTTCTCCGGCCACAAGGTCTACGGCCCCATGGGCATCGGCGTTCTCTACGGACGTGAAGAATTGCTGAACGCCATGCCGCCGTTCCTCACCGGCGGCGAGATGATTGAATCTGTCACCCGCGATGGTGCGGTCTTCGCCGAGCTGCCGCACAAGTTCGAGGCCGGCACGGTCAACGCAGCAGACGCCGTGGGCCTGCATGCGGCCATTGACTATGTCAAGAGCATCAGCTTTACAGCGATGCATCAGCAAGAGGTCGCGCTGACACGCCGCGCGATGGACGCGATCGGCGAGATGCCGCACGTCCACGTGCTGGGCTCGGAAAAGCCCGAGGAGCATTGCGGCATCATCACCTTTACGGTGGACGGTGTTCACCCGCACGACATCAGTGAGATCCTCGCGAGCGACGGCGTCGCCATCCGCGCAGGCCATCACTGCGCGCAGCCGCTTCTGGCCTATTTGAAGCATCCGTCCACCGCGCGGGCAAGCCTCGCGTTTTATAACACGGAATCCGAGGTCGACCGGCTGCTTGACAGCATTTCCACGCTAAGGGAGCGAATGGGTTATGGAAAATAGAAGCTTTTACAATGAAATTCTCACCGAGCACAACCTACATCCGGAGTTCAAGCACGACCTACCGGACGCCGACATCGTGCTCGAGGGCGTCAACCCGAGCTGCGGCGACGACATCTTCCTCAAGCTGAAGCTTGACGGCGATGTGATCACGGACGGCGCATTCGTCGGCGACGGCTGCGCCATCTCGCAGGCGTCGGCGGACATCATGCTCGGCATGATCGTCGGCAAGAAGAAGGAAGACGCGCTGAAAATGGGCGAGATCTTCCTAAAAATGATCCAGGGCGAGGCGTCAGAGGACGAGATCGACAGTCTGGAGGAAGCCTCTGCTCTCCGCGATATTGCCCACATGCCCGCACGTGTCAAATGCGCGGTGCTCGGCTGGCGCACGCTGAAAGAGGCCCTGCTGGGCGGGGACGAGCTGTCGTAACGCTGTCACTCCGTTGAATTTCAAATCAAAATAATAAAAAGAGGTATTTGCCGCAGCATGCGGCAAATACCTCTTTTTATTCAAGCAAAAACAGGGCGAGAATTCGGCCTTTGCCGAATTTTCCGTTCCTCTCCCACCTGCTCATTGATCGTAATGCTCCAAAAACGAATGCACTTCTCCCTTTGTCTTGTAGCCGGGGAAGGTGTCGAGCGCGACAGTGTGGATGCTGTTGAAGATGGATTTTTCGATGTTGGGGTTGTCCCGCTTCAATCTTCGCAGCAGCGTCTTGATTTCCTGACGCTTTGAGCCGCCTCCACCGTTATCGCAGATGGTGCAGTTTTCTGTAAAGCGGCAGGCGCACTGGATGAACTCTAACTGATTGTACTGCCGCCAGGCGATGATGTTCTCCTCGTGGATGCAGTACATCGGGCGGATGAGCTCCATGCCCTCAAAGTTGTCGCTGTGGAGCTTTGGCAGCATGGCCTGCAGCTGCGAGCCGTAAAACATGCCCATCACCGTCGTCTCGATCACATCGTTAAAGTGATGGCCCAGCGCGATCTTGTTGCAGCCGAGTTCCTTGGCCTTGCTGTAAAGGTGGCCGCGCCGCATGCGGGCGCAGAGGTAGCAGGGCGATTTGTCCGTGCTGTTGGCCACCTCGAAGATATTGGTCTCGAATACCGTGATGGGGATGTGCAGCAGCGCCGCGTTGCTCTCGATGCGCTGGCGGTTGATGGCATTGTAGCCCGGATTCATGACAAGGAACACCAGTTCAAACGGCACGTCGCTGTGGCGGTGAAGCTCCTGCATGAGCTTTGCCATCAGCATCGAGTCCTTGCCGCCGGAGATGCACACGGCGATCTTGTCCCCCGCCTGAATGAGTTCATATTTTTTCACCGCATAGACAAACGGTTTCCACAGCTCGTCGCGGTATTTTTTGATGATGCTCCGCTCGATCATCTGATAGGGCTCTAACGTTCTTGGCATGGATAACTCCCTCTTCTCTAATAGCTTCCGCCGCGGCGGAGCGTTCATTGCGCAAGCTCCCGATAGCAGCGGTCAAAAATTTGCAGAAATTCCGCGATTTCCGCCTCTGTTGTCAGGTGGCTGAGGCTGATGCGCCACGAGGATAGCGCGTTTTTCCGGTCGCGGCTCACCGCATAGACCGCCTTGGACGGCGTCCCCTCCACCGAGCAGGCGGACTTCACGGACACGCAGACATCATTTTTTCCCAGCTCCTGCTGAAAAGCCGTCCCCTTGACGCCGTTGACGCTCAGATTCAAAATGTGCGGCACGGCGTTTTCCGGATTGTTGAAGCGGACTTTTGGATACTTCGCAAGCTCCGCGCGCAGCAGACGATTCAGCGCCGCAACGTGTGCGATGCGCTCGTTCTGATTTTCGAGCGCCAAACGCAGCGCCTTCTCGATCGACATCGCCATGCCCAGTGCGGGCGTGCCGCTGCGATAGGGCGTGGTACTGCCGCCGCCGTGGATCTGCGGCTCGATGACAAGGTCCTTCTTTTTGACCAGCAGGCCGCTGCCGTTCAGGCCGTAAAACTTGTGCGGCGCGACGCTCATTGTGTCCACACCGGAGAGCACCAGCTTGGTCTTCCCCACGGCCTGCGTCGCGTCCACATGGAGGCGGCAGTTGGGATAGTCTCTCAAAATATCCGCGATCTCTTGGATCGGCTGCACCGTGCCGAGTTCGCTGTCCACCGCGCAGATGGCGACGAGCACCGTGTCCTTTCGCAAAAGCTCGCGCAGATGTTCCAAATCAATGGTGCCGTCCCGCCGGATGTCCACGAGGTCGACCTCGCAGCCCTGCTGCTGCAATGCGGACAGCGCACCGCCCACGGAGGAATGCTCCAGCGCCGTGGAGATGATGTGCTTTCCCACATGGCGGGACGCCTGCACGATGCCCTTGAGCGCAAGGTTGTTGGATTCGCTCGCGCCGGAGGTGTAGATGATCTCCTCGGGCGCTGCGCCCAGAAGTTCCGCGATGCCGTCCGTCACCCGGGCCATTTCCACCTGCGCTGCCCACCCTGCGGGGTGGGTGGAATTGGGGTTTCCGATATAGCGCCGCTCAGTTTGATAAAACGCGTCCAGCACGGTAGGGTCTGCCGGCGTGTTGGCAGAGTAATCAAGATAGATCATAACGGTCTCTCCCACGCGGTCAGGTCCTTGACGACCTCGCCCGCGACAATCAGGCCGACCGCGGCGGGCACAAAGGCGTTGCTGCCCGGAACTTGCCGTCGCTGCGTGCACTTGCGCGCCGTGCCCGGCGGGCAGATGCAGTGTGTCCGGCAACTGATGGACATGTCGTCCAGCGGCGTGATGGGCGGCTCTTTGGAGTAGACGACCTTCAGCTTTTTGATGCCGCGCTTTTTGAGCTCGCGGCGCATCACTCTCGCCAGCGGACAGACAGAGGTCTTGTAGATGTCCGTCACCTCGAACGCGGACGCGTCCATCTTATTCCCCGCGCCCATGCTGCTGATGATGGGCGTTCCCGCTCTCTGCGCCTGCTCGATGAGTTCCAGCTTGCCGGTCACGGTGTCGATGGCGTCCACGATGTAGTCATACTGCGTGAAGTCAAATTGATCCGCCGTCTGCGGCGCGTAAAACGTCTTGTAAGTGTGGACAACTGCGTTCGGGTTGATCTCCTTGATACGCTCCTCCGCCACGTCCACCTTGTACTGCCCCACGGTCTTGCGCGTGGCGAAGATCTGTCGGTTCACGTTCGTCAGGCACACCCGGTCGTCGTCGATGAGGTCCAGCGTGCCGACGCCGCTGCGCACCAGCGCCTCCACCGTGTAGCCGCCCACGCCGCCGATGCCGAACACGGCTGCGTGGGCGTTGTACAGCCGCTCCATGCCATCCTGACCTAAAAGCAGCTGCGTTCTTGAAAACTGATTGAGCATACTCTCTCCCCGATTTTGAAAAATTCAAGAAGATTGATCGTCAAGCTATTCTTATCGGCTCTCGCCGATCCTTCGCCTGACGTTGGAAAAATGTCTGCGTTACACCTTTTGCATCCACAAACATAGTATGATTGTTGGTTTTCGTATCATAGCACGAGTTGACCAGCACTGTCAACCACCGCATGACCAGAATCGCGGCCCGCGCGGCGGATGATTTCATCCATGTTGACTTTTGCGGCCTGTTGTGTGACACTATAGGCAACAAAATGATCTTGCAAGGAGAACAATTATGGCTACCACTTCCGTTTCCGCGCGCTTTCAGGAGCTTTTTCCCGAAACGAACCTCATTTCTCTGCTGACCCGATGCGGCGGCGACGCGGGCGATATTTTCGAGACGCTTCAGGATCAGTACGATGCCCACGAGCAGGAGCCGCTCGTCGGCCTTCTCGGCATCAAGGCTGCGAATATCGACGCCTTTGCCCGCGCCGCCTACTGGGACCTCGTCAGCGACATCCGCGTCAGATATCTCTCTTCCCTTCCCCGCGGCGAAGCCGCCGCCATCGCCGCCGCAGCCGACGGCCTCATCACGCATCCCGAAAATGACGATATCGACTGGAGCGCCGACGAATTCATCAGCGATTGGAATGATCTGCACCGCGGCGAGGAGCCACTCAAATAACCGGTGCTAAGCTGTACACCATGACAGATGCAAAAGGGCAAGGGAAAAGCGTTGAAAAACTTTTCCCTTGCCCTTTTTCACTGCTGCTGAAACAGGACAGTGCAAATCGAATGGAAGCCTATATGCAGCACACCATCTGTGGGAAGAAGCTGCAAAACGGTTAAAGGGTCAGATAAAGGGGCAAGCAGAAAAAAAAGAAGTCCGAAACCTTACGGTTTCAGACTTCTCAGTGGCAGCGGGAGAAGGATTCGAACCCTCACATACGGAGTCAGAGTCCGCTGTGCTACCATTACACAATCCCGCTATATTGCGTTGTTCGCCGCGCTGTGTCGTTCAGCGAACAAATGTTATTATAGCAGGAACTTTGCATTTGTCAACAGGAAATTTTCTAAAAAATCAAAATTTGGAAAATTCCTGCCTCTTCCCCACTTTCCTGTCACATCCAGATGGCAAACAAGCGCAGCAGCGGCTCGAACACGCGGCGCAGGACGCTGCGCTTAGCCCACTCCTCTTTTGTGACGAGACGGCTGTGGTCGACGATCATATCCATATCCTCGAGCAGCGATTCGATCATCGGCGCGCCGTAGACCATCACGCCGCACTCATAGTCGAGCTCAAAGCTGCGGTAGTCCATATTCACCGAGCCGACAAAGGCCGCTACGCGGTCCACCATGATGCTTTTTCCGTGCAGAAAGCCAGGGGTATAGCGGTATACCTTTACGCCGTGTTTGACGAGCTCGCCAAAGTACGACTCCGCCACGCAGTCGGCGTACCAGTGGTCAGGCTTGCCCGGCAGCATCAGCCGCACGTCCACGCCCCCGTCGCCCGCGATGCACAATGCACGCATCAGGCTCTCATCGGGGATGAAGTACGGCGTCGTGATATAGAGGAAGCGCCGCGCGCCGGAGATCATCTGGAGGAACACATCCTCGGCAGGATTGTCGGGGTTGTTCTGCGGTCCGTCGGTAAACGGCTGGCAGAAGCCCTCGCTTTTGACCGGCGTATGGGGGCGGTAATAGTCGTGCTCGTTGTGCATCACGCCGCCGAGGTTCACACACATGCGGATAAAACTTGCCGTCAGGCCCCAGGCACCCTCGCCTTCAAGACATACGCCGCTGTCCTTCCAGTAGCCGAAGCGCTCGATGATATTGGCGTACTCGTCGGCGATGTTCACGCCGCCGGTGTAGGCGACGTCACCGTCGATGCAAGCGATCTTGCGGTGGTCGCGGTAGTTGAAGTGCAGGCGGTTCACATACTCGTGCACGGGGTTGAAGATGAATACCTCGACGCCCACCTCGCGCAGACGGTCGATCGTCTCGCCAGAAAAGCGCTTGATGTTGCCGAAGTCGTCGAAAATAATCTTGACCTCAACCCCCTCGCGCGCCTTGGCGCAGAGGATCTTTTCAAGCTCATCCCAGAGCTTTCCCTCGGCCAGAATGAAGTATTCAAGGAAAATAAAGCGCTCAGCCTTGGCTGCGCGGTCGATGAGATTACGCAGCAAAATCGCACCCTCGGGCAGGTACGTGACAGAGGTATTCTGATAGAGCTGGAAATCGCGGCGGCAGAGGTAGTTTGCCGTGCGCGACCAATCGGGCAGCTGGCGCGTGAGCTTGTCGACGGCGATCTCACTGCGCATGCGCACGCTCTCCGGCTCGTCAGGAAAGCGCTTGGTGTTCCGCGGCAGATGGCGCTTCTGCGCCGCGCCGCCCCATAGGAACCAGAGAATCATACCCACCGGCGGGGCCAGCAAAAGCAGGATGAACCAGATGAGCTTATAGGAAAGCTCACCTGGTTCATTGTAGATATGCACCGCAAGAAACAGCGCGCCGACCTGTACGACGCCGTAGGCCAGCGCCAGATACTCCTGCATAAAGTAGGAGATGGCGACAACAAAGCCGATCTGCACCGCAAGCAGGACGACGACCAGCATGATCCGCAGCGCCGCAGAAATGCGCCGCTCGCCCTTTTGCTGAATCTGGAATCCCTTCATCGCAGTCTCAGTCCCCTCCTGTTGGCTGTTCCCTGTTTTTGATTTTTTGTTTTCCTCAGTTCTTCTCGTAGCGCTCGTTCTTCTCGTTCAAAAGCTCGGTCTTGATGTCGTAGAGCTTCTGCGAGAGGTCCACATAATAGTTATGCGGGTTATCGAAGCGCTTGACCTCGTCCCAGAGGGTATCGACCTGCTCGGCGCAGTATTTTTTGATCTCCTCGATGCCGGGACGCTTGTAGACGAGCTTGCCTTTCTGGTAGATGGGCACGAGCAGCTCGCGCGCTTCAAAGTGATAGACTTCCTTGCGCTTCCACGTGGCGTCGGGGTCAAAGATCTCAAGATTCTTGCTGTCATCCACAGTCTCGTCGTAGACCGTCAGATAGTCGGCGATAGCCTTGCCCGTGTCGCGGCCGTAGAAACGGTAGAGCTTTTTGAAGTGAGGCGTCGTGATCTTGCCGACGTTCTCGCTGATCTTGATCTTGGGGACGATATTGCCGTCCTTGTCCTCCACTGCGACGAGCTTATAGACGCAGCCGAAGACCGGCTCGCTCTTGGCGGTAATGAGACGCTCACCGACGCCGAAGGCGTCGATCCTCGCATCCTGCATCCAGAGGTCCTGAATGAGGTACTCGTCGAGCGAGTTCGAAACGGTGATGGTGCACTCCGTCCAGCCCGCCTCGTCGAGCATCTTACGCGCCTTGCGGGAAAGATAGGCGATGTCGCCGCTGTCCAGGCGGATGCCGCACTTTTTAATGCCGAGCGGCTTCAAGATATCGTTGAACGCCTTGATGGCGTTGGGAATGCCGGACTTTAAGGTATTATAGGTGTCGACGAGCAGGACAGCGTTCTGCGGATAGTATTTGCAGTAGGTCGCGAATGCATCATATTCGGTGTCGAACATCTGCACCCAGGCGTGGGCCATCGTGCCGAGCGCGGGCGTGCCGTAGAGCTGGTCGGAGATGGTGCAGGCAGTGCCGCAGCAGCCCGCAATATAGGCAGCACGAGCGCCGTCGATGGCGGCGGCGGAGCCCTGCGCGCGGCGGGAACCGAACTCCATCACAGCGCGGCCCTTGGCGGCGCGGACGATGCGGTTGGCCTTGGTGGCGATCAAGCTCTGATGGTTCACGGTCAAAAGCGCGAACGTTTCAAGCAGCTGCGCCTCGATCGCGGGCGCGCGCACGACGACCATCGGCTCTTTCGGGAAGACGGGCGTGCCCTCGGGCACGGCGTAAATGTCGCCGCTGAAGTGGAAGTTTGCAAGATAGTCGAGGAATTCCTCGCAGAAGATACCTCTTCCGCGCAGGTAGTCGATGTCCTGCTGGTCGAAGTGCAGATCCTCGATATAGTCGATCAGCTGGTCAAGACCGGCGGCAATGGCGTACCCGCCTCCGTCCGGCACCGAGCGGAAATAAACGTCGAAATAGGTAATGCGATCCTGGAACCCTGCTTTCAAGTAACCATTGCCCATAGTCAACTCGTAGAAGTCGCAGAGCATGGTCATATTGAGCTTCTGATCGGTTTTCATAGTCACCTCATAGTGTCACGGCGCGGACTGTGCCGCGCCTTGTAATAGGTGCATTATATCCTGCATACCAAAATAAAGCAAGGCTTTCCGCCCTTTTTCCGCTTTTTACTTGACTTTATCCATTGCGTCCCCTATGATAAAGGGACTTTCTAAAGAAACGGAGCATCACAATGGGTGTTATTTTAGGCATTGACATCGGCGGTTCGAGCACGAAGATCGTCGGTCTTGCCCCCGATCTTTCCGTCATCGACATGCTGCGCGTCAAGGCTGACGATCCGCTCACCTCGCTCTACGGCGCGATGGGCAATTTCCTTTCCACACACAATTTACAGCTCTCCGACATCCGCCACATCGCGCTCACGGGCGTGGGCTCTTCGTATGTCGAGGGCGATATCTACGGCGTGAAGACCATCAAGGTTGAAGAGTTCCCCTCCGTCGGCACGGGCGGCCTCGCCCTTTCGGGCAAGGAGCACGCGGTCGTCGTCAGCATGGGCACGGGCACGTCGTTTCTCTGGGCCAACAAGGGCGGAGAGATCCGTCACCTCATCGGCAGCGGCGTGGGCGGCGGCACGCTCGCGGGCCTCAGCTCGCTGACGACGGGCGTGCACCAGTACGCGCTGATCCGCAAGCTCTGCCAAGACGGCGACCTCAGCCACATCGACCTGACGATGGCCGACCTCTCGCGCGAGCAGGTGGGCGATCTGCCGCCCGAGGCCACGGCGGCGAACTTTGCCAAGGTCGCCGACGACGCGACGCCGTCGGACAAGATGCTCGGCATCGTCAACCTGGTGCTCCAGTCCATCGGCACGATGTCGGTGCTCGCGTGCAAGTGCTGCGGCACGGACACGGTCGTCCTCACAGGCGCGCTGACGATGCTGCCGCCGGCAAGGGAGACGTTCGAGCTGTTCAAACAGCTCTACCATGTCAATTTTATTATTCCCGAAAACGCGACGTTTGCTACCGCCATCGGCGCGGCACTGTACAGCGTGAGAGAAAATTGACGAAAACTATTCAAGAAAGTGCCTGCCATCCGGCGGGTACTTTTTATTTTCAAACGCTTGTTCTATTTCATATTTTATGCTACACTGTTCATGAAACGAGGTGAACGCGATGGACCGCATCATTCTGCACTGCGACTGCAACTGCTTTTACGCCTCCTGCGAGCTTTTGAGCCATCCTGATTTGCGCCAGCTTCCCGTCGCGGTCTGCGGCGATCCGACGGAGCGCCACGGCATCATCCTGGCAAAAAATGAACCGGCGAAGCGCTGCGGCGTCAAAACGGCGGAGACCATCTGGAAGGCCAAGCAGAAGTGCCCCGGCCTCATCCTGCTGCCGCCGCACCACCGGCTCTACGCCGAATACTCGAAAAAAATCAATGCCGTCTACGGCGAGTACACCGACTTAGTCGAGCCGTTCGGCATCGACGAGAGCTGGCTCGATGTGACAAATTCCCTCCACCTCTTCGGCGGGGACGCCAGAGCGCTCGCCGACTCGCTGCGCGAGCGCATCAGGCGCGAATTTGGGCTGACGATCTCGGTCGGCGTGTCATTCAACAAGGTGTTCGCCAAGCTCGGCAGCGACTATAAAAAGCCCGATGCCACGACCGTCATCGCACGCGACAACTGGCGCGACATCGTCTTCCCCCTCCCCGTTGGCGATCTTTTGTTCGTCGGCCGCAGTGCACAGGAGTTGCTGGGCCGCTACGGCGTGCACACGATCGGCGAACTCTCAAAATGCAGCGAGGAAATGCTCGAAACACTGATGGGCAAAATGGGCTCGCAGCTCTACCGCTATGCCAACGGCCTCGACGACTCCCCCGTCCGCGGAGCGGCGGACCGAGAGCCGATCAAATCCGTTGGCAATTCGACGACGTTCCGCCGCGACCTGACGCGCTGGGATGAGGTGCAAAGCGGCATCTCGCTGCTTTCTGACAGTGTGGCGATGCGCCTGCGGCGCTACGGGCTCTACTGCGGCGGCGTGCAGGTCGGCATCAAAAACAGCCGCTTTCAGGTCTTTTCGCGCCAGACGACGCTCGACCACAGCACGCACCTGATGCGCGAGATCAACGACACCGCGCTCCGCCTTGCAAAGGACTTGTGGAAAGCACCCGACCCTATCCGGCTGCTCTCCGTCACGGCACTGCATCTGACTGAAGAGGCACAATCTTATCGCCAGCTCGACCTGCTCGGCACGGACGACACACAGCAGGAAAAGCAGGAAGCCGTCGAATCCGCAATGGACGCCCTGCGCAAAAAATTCGGCCGCGGCGTCATCTCCTACGGTACCGCCGAAGACACCATCAGCGGCGAAAAAATCGAACGGGATTAAATGCGCCGCAGGCTTTCGCGCCCGCAGGCGCGAAATGATCTTAATCGTAAATTCCGACGACATGTGCGTCGGAATTTACTCTTCTCACTCCGCGCGTGTCGCAGCCGCCCTGCGGGCGGCAAGGCACGAAGCGGAGTGCAATTTTATCGGAGAGATGGCTTCGCCATCTCTCCGATAATCTCAAAAGCGGGGATTCTCTCAAAGAGAATCCCCGCTTTTGAAACGTCAGTTTATGAGCCACTCCGGCCTTGACCGCTTCTTGATGCCCGACACGACCCCCATCGCGGCGAACAGCGTCACGATCGACGAGCCACCGTAGCTGAAAAACGGCAGCGTCAGTCCGATGACCGGCAGAAGAAATAAGCACATGCCGAGGTTTGCGATCGTCTGGAAAATGAGCATGCCCGCCATGCCGACGCACACAAGGCTCTCCATGCGCGTCGGCGCTTCGCGCGCGACAATGAGGCAGCGGACAATGATGGCCAGCAGCAACACGATGACGAGAAGACAGCCGATGAAACCCAGCTCCTCGCCGCAGACACAGAAGATGAAGTCTGTCTGCCGCTCGGGAAGACTCGACCGGTACAACGACTGCGTCTGCGTGCCGTTGAAGAGGCCCTGCCCCGTCAGCTTGCCTGAGCCGAGAGCGAGCATTCCGCGCGTCTGCTGCCAGCCCTTGCCCTCGGGCTGGTAGCTGTGGTCCAGAATGACCTTGATGCGGTCGTACCAGTCGCCGCGCAGGAGATTGAAATTCCACGCAGCAAGGAATCCGCCCACCGCGCCGCCAAGGCCGAGGAAGATCCAGCGCAGCGCAAAGCCGCCCGCAAACGCCATGCACACAAAGACGAACAGATACACAAGGCCGCTGCCCGCATCCTTGGAGATCACATAATAAAAGAGGAACATGATCCCCGCGTGCGCCGTGGGCTGGATGACATTGGAAAAGCGCGTGAGGTCCTTTTTCTCCTGCAGCAGCGCAAGCTGGCGCGCCAAGAGGATAATGAACGTGATCTTCACGATCTCGGCGGGCTGAACGGTGATGGGAAAATTCTCCAAAAAGCCGACGCTGAGCCTTTTGCCGATGTCGTTCACGCCGAGCCAGGCGCGGTTGCCGTTTCGCGTCAGGCCAAAGGGCGTGCGCAGCAGCAGAATGAAGCCGAAGTTGAACGCCAGCAGCCACTTCCATTTTTTTCCGACCTCCGACACGTCGATGCTGGAGAGCAGGAAGTAGAGCAGCACGCCCAGCAGCAAGCCAAATCCCTGAATGGCAACATATTTAAAGGTATTGCGGAAATGCGTGGCGCTCGCGATGAGCACCATGCCGTAGAGCGTGGAAACGGTGCACAGCGACAGCAGCACCATATCCGACTGCCGCACCACATCACTTAAAAAATCGCGGAATCTGTTCACAGCCTCACGCTCCCTTCGCACAAAGTTTTCGATGTATTTTAGCACAATTTTACCCATCTGTAAACGCACATTTCTCCCTCTTTCCGCAGAAAAGGAATTGTAAAGGCCGGCGCGCTGTGCTATACTATTTGGTAATATGGGTGAAAATGGGGTCAAGGAGGCGAAACCATGCAATTTCTGTCGCACAGCACGCAGGAGACCGAGGCGATCGGCGAAGAGCTTGCCCAAAAGCTCCGCGGCGGCGATGTGCTCGCCTTCACGGGCTCGCTCGGCATGGGAAAGACCGCCTTCACGCGCGGTCTTGCGCGCGGCCTTGGCTGCCGCGGACGCGTCACGAGCCCGACGTTCACCATCGTCAACGAGTACGAGGGCAGAACGCCGCTCTTCCATTTTGATATGTACCGCCTCGGCTCGTCGGACGAGCTGTTCGACATCGGCTGGGACGATTATCTCGCCCGCGGCGGCGTCTGTGCCGTCGAGTGGAGCGAGCGCGTCTCCGACGCGTTGCCGGAGGACACGATCTTTGTCGACATCGCGCGCACAGACGAGCACGAAGACTGGCGCACCATCACGGTCACAGGAGGCAGATTCGCATGAAAATTCTCGCTCTGGAAACATCGGCGAAGAGCGTTTCCTGCGCCGTCGTCGAAGACGGCGCGCCGCTCGCCTCCGCCTATCAGTGCACGGGGCTGACGCACAGCCGGACGCTTCTGCCGATGGTGGATGCGATGCTCAAAAACGCCGATCTGACGCTCGATGATATCAATGCCATCGCCATCGCGGCGGGGCCGGGCTCGTTCACGGGCCTTCGCATCGGCATTGCGGCGGTCAAGGGCCTTGCCTGGGCCGCAGACAAGCCATGCCTCGGCGTTTCGACGCTCGAGGCCATGGCGCAGAATGCCGCGCACATCGACGGGCTTATCGTCGGCGCGATGGACGCGCGCCGCTCGCAGGTCTATAACGCCGTTTTCGAGGCAAAGGGCGGCGAACTCACGCGCCTGACGCCGGACCGCGCGATCTCGCTCGAAGAGCTCTGCGCGCAGCTTCAAGGCAAGCAGCAGCCCATCACCGTCCTCGGCGACGGCGGCGTGCTGTGCTATCGTTATTTAGAAGAGCACGGCGTCAAGTGCTCGCTCGCGCCCAGTATGCTCCTTTATCAGAGTGCCGTGGGCGTCGGCCTTGTGGCCGAGCGCGCCTATGCGCGCGGCGAGGCCGTGAGCGCGCAGGAGCTTCTCCCCGTTTATCTGCGCCCCGCGCAGGCAGAGCGCCTGAGAAGCTCCAAATTGAACCAGTAAGCAAAAACACATTAAAATATATTTTTTCGGAGGTCAAAGCAATGGAAGCCAAATTCAACGAGAAAGTACACATCATGAACCACCCCCTCGTCGCCCACAAGCTCACCATCATGCGCGATGAAAACACCAGCGTCAAGGATTTCCGCGAGCTCGTGTCCGAGATCGGTATGCTCATCACCTACGAGGCCACGCGCGACCTCCCGCTGACCACCAAGCACATCAAGACCCCCATCTGCGAGATGGACGCCCCCACGCTCGCAGGCAAGAAGTTCGTTGTCGTCCCCATCCTGCGCGCCGGTCTCGGCCTGGTCGACGGCGTGCTGCGCATGGTGCCCTCCGCCCGCGTGGGCCACATCGGCATGTACCGCGATGAAGAGACGCTCGAGCCCCACCCCTACTTCTGCAAGATGCCCAAGGACGTGGCCGAGCGCGACGTGATGATCGTCGACCCGATGCTCGCCACTGGCGGCTCTGCCTGCGAGGCCATCGGCGAGATGGTCAAGCGCGGCTGCAAGCACATCACGCTCATGGTGCTCGTCGCCGCTCCCGAAGGCATCAAGGCCGTTCAGGAGAAGTACCCCGACGTCAACATCTACGCCGGCGCACTCGATGATCATCTCAACGAGCACGGCTACATCGTCCCCGGTCTCGGCGACGCAGGCGACCGCATTTTCGGCACGAAGTAACTTCAATGAAACCGACTTACGTCGCTTTCATTGAGAAAGATTCGCGTCGCTCTGTGCCTCATTGTCTGCACAAGCAGACAATGAGATACTCGCTTTGCGCAAAGAGTAATTCCTGACGCACATGTCGTCAGGAATTACGATTTTAATTGTTTTCCGCCTGCGGGCGGAAAATGGTACGAAGAATCTTCACAATTTTGTCATTGCATTATTGTGCTCCATTCGTTATAATGATTGGGCATTTTCAATAGCACTTTTGCAAATCTGCAAAACCCAATAATTGAGAGGACTGAACAAACAAATGAGTGCATCCAGAGAAAAGAAGAGCCGCCAGGAGAATCTGGCAGGCGGTTATGTCGATCCCCGGACGAAGCGCGAAAAGGACGAGCAGGCGAAGGATCGCCGCAGCAATGCCCTGTATATCGCCATCGCCGTCATCTTCGTGATCGTCGGTATCGTCGTCACGGTCGCCAACTCCAAGGTGATCGAACGCAGCGCCGACGCCGTGACCATCGGCAACGAGACCTACACGGCCGCCGATGTGAGCTATTTCTACAACACCATTTACAACAGCTTCGTCTCCCAGAACTCCTACTATCTGAGCGTTTACGGTCTCGACACCAGCAAGTCGCTCAAGGAGCAGGACTGCCCCGTGACCGATGGCGGCACCTGGTACGATTATTTCCGCGATCAGGCACTCAGCAGCATGACCTCCTATTCGCTTCTCGCGCAGAAGGCTGAGGCTGAAGGCTTTGACGCCAGCGAGGAAGTGGAGCAGTCCGTGCAGGAGACGCTCTCCGATCTGGATGCTTCCGCAGCTTCCGCCGGTTACACCCGCGCGCAGTACATCAAGGCCGTGTGCGGCCCGCTGGTCAACGAGAAGGTCTTCGAGCGCAACATCCGCATGATGGCGCTCGCGCAGGCTTACTCCAACAGCTACTCTGACTCCCTGTCCTACACCTCCGACGAGGTGCAGGCCGCTTATGACGCCGACCCCAAGAGCTATCAGAGCGTTGACATCGAGTACATCCTCTTCAGCTCCGGCGCCGGCAGCGATGCGACCGACGAGGAGAAGGCCCAGCTTCTTGATGAGGCCAAGCAGAAGGCCGAGACCGCCCTTTCCCGCTACGCGCAGGGCGAGGCATTCGACGCCATCGGCGAGGATATGGAAGGCTCCTATGCGCATGTCGCCTATGCCGCGAACGGCTCTTCCGACATGCTGACCTGGGCGTTTGACGACGCCCGTCAGGCGGGCGACACCACCGTCGCCACCTATGGCGAGACTGGCTATTACGCCGTGCTTTTCCACTCCCGCAGCCGCAACGACTATCACACGGTTTCCGTGCGTCACATCCTTGTTGACAGTGAGGACAAGGCCAACGAGCTCCTGCAGCAGTACACCGACGGCGAGCAGACCGAGGACGCCTTTGCCGCGCTGGCCGTCGCCAACTCCACCGACTCCAACGCCTCCTCCGGCGGTCTGTACACCGATATCTACCGCGGCCAGATGGTCAGCGAATTTGAGGATTGGTGCTTCGATCCCTCCCGTCAGGCGGGCGACACCGGCATCGTGCAGACGAGCTACGGCTATCACGTGATGTACTTTGTCAGCACAAATGAGAACCCCTACTGGTACGTTCAGGCGGAGACCTCTCTCAAGAGCAGCGCCTACAACGAGTGGTACGCTGCCATCACCGATGGTGTGGAGGCCGAGCAGCTCAGCGGCATGAAGTACGTCGGGTAAATCTCCCTACTTACGACAAAATAAGCTGCCGGTTTCTGACCGGCAGCTTATTTCTTTTTGATTCTGACTTTTGAGGCGACACTATGGACAATCAGTTTTTACGCACGCAGATGCTGCTCGGCGGCGACGCGATGAATCAGCTACACCGCAGCCATGTGGCCGTGTTCGGCCTTGGCGGCGTGGGCAGCTACGCGGTCGAGGCGCTGGTGCGCTCAGGCGTCGGCGAGCTGACACTCATCGACGATGACACTGTCAGCCCTACGAATTTGAACCGTCAGCTCGAAGCGCTGCACTCCACCGTTGGCCAAAATAAGACCGACGCCCTAGCCGCGCGCTGCCGCGACATCAACCCCGATGTCAGACTGCACCTCATCTGTGCGCGCTACGACGCCGCGCACCGCGAGGACTTCTTCACCGCGCGCTATGATTACATTCTCGACGCGATCGACACGGTGTCGAGCAAGCTCGACCTCATCCAGACCGCGCAGGCACAAGACATCCCCATCCTCTCCGCCATGGGCACGGGGAACAAGCTCGACGCCTCGCAGCTATGCATCACGGACATCTCCAAAACGCGCAACTGCTCGCTCGCGCGCGTGATGCGAAAAGAGTTGCGCGAGCGCGGCGTCAAGCACCTGCGCGTGATCTACTCCCCCGAGCTGCCCGCAAAGCCCGAAGCACTGGAAGCGCCCCCGCCGGGCCGCCGCAGTGTACCGGCCAGCTTAACGTGGGTCCCCGGCTGCGCGGGGCTGATGATGGCGGGCGACGTCATCCTGACGCTTGCCGGGTACGAGAAAGAGAAAGAAGGCGGCAGTCAATGATCCTGACCGGTACCATTGTCAACTCCTCCGCGATCGTCGCGGGCAGCATCGCCGGACTTCTGCTCGGCAAGTTTATCCCCGAGCGCTTCAGCGACGCGATGGAAAAAGGTGCAGCCCTGTGCGTGATCTACATCGGCGTGGACGGCATGCTCGCGGGCGAAAACACGCTCATTGCCATTCTTTCGATTGCGATCGGCGCGATCCTCGGCGAACTTTTACAGCTCGATGAACACATGCATCAGCTCGGCGACTGGGTCGAGCGAAAATTTGGCGGAAAAGGGTCGAAAACCTCGCTTTCCGAGGGCTTTGTCACGGCCTCGCTCCTCTTCTGCGTGGGCGCAATGGCCATCATGGGCGCACTCGACTCCGGCCTGACCGGCGACCATTCGACGCTCTACGCCAAGGCGCTGCTCGACGGCATCATCTCCGTCGTCTACGCCTCGACCCTCGGCGTCGGCGTCGCGCTTTCAGCTATCCCTATCTTCCTCTATCAGGGTGCCATCGCGCTGGGTGCGTCGTTCCTCGCGCCGTATCTCACAGAAGCGGTCATCCTAGAGATGAAGTGCGTCGGCTCGATTCTGATCCTTGGTCTGTCGCTCAATATGCTGGGCCTCACGAAGCTCAAGGTGATGAACTACGTCCCCGCCGTGTTCCTGCCGATCCTATTGTGCCGGTTTCTGTAAGCAAAAAGAAGCGCTCCAAAAGGAACGCTTCTTTTTTATTCATCTAAAATCAGCGGAAGGGCGCGGACGCAGCAGTGCTTCATGTCGACATGGCTGTCGTCTAAAAAGCCGACGCCTTCGGCTTTCAAAAGCTCGACCTGACGGTTCGCACCGCCGAAAGCAAAAGCACTTGACACCTCACCGTCCCGCTTAACAACGCGGTGACACGGGATGACACCCGGCTCTGGATTCACGTGCAGCGCGTAGCCCACGACGCGGGCGAGGCGCTTGTTGCCGATCGCCGCGGCGATCTGGCCGTAGGTCGCGACGCTTCCGCGCGGAATGAGCCGCACCGCCGCGTACACTTTGTCAAAGGTCGTCATGCTTCTCCCCTCTTTTTGAGCCGGCGGGCGAGCAGCAGCCCGCCCACGATCAGGACAAGATAGAATAGGTAATATGGCAAGTCGCTTTGGAGCCAGTTTCCGGCACTCTCCCAAACTATCGGCCAGTCGCCCCCGTCCGCATATGATCTCGACCCTGACCACAGATCTGCCAGATAGGCAAGCATGGCAGCCAGTCGGGAGACCGCCAAAACTGCGCCGGTCGCGGCGATGAGCAGGGTAGTCGCTCTGCCGCGCTGCTTCCAAACGGTCGTTGAAAGGATCGTAGCAGAGATCACTGCCACGGCAAGGACAATGTGCAGCGCGGCGTCGCTTGTAAAGCTGATGCGCAGACCGGCCCACAGCGCTGCCAAGCCGGCAAGCAGCAGCACCAACAGCAGCACATCGCCAAATATGCCGTTTCGACCGCACACATTCACGTCTTGCTTTGACGCCGCTGTCTGCGGCACGTCCTCTTCATGTTCCCAGATGAGGTAATCTGTCGTCACGCCGAAGTAGGTGCAGATGGTGCGCAGCTTGTCGAGGTCGGGCGTCGAGTCGCCGCATTCCCATTTGCTGATGGCCTGCCGCGAGACATCCAGCTCCGCGGCGAGCTGCTCCTGCGATAAGCCGCGCGAGGCGCGCAGCATCTTCAGCTTTTCTCCCAGCGTCATGTGCGTATCCTCCGTTTGCTTTGATGCGCCCAGTATAGCGCCATGCGGCAAAAAACGCCACCAGCTCTGCCTTGCATCTCCGCAACCAAACGTAGCAACAGGGATATGCCCCCCTATTACTCCGCTTCCTTCTTCCCCTTTTTGAACAATGCGCCCACGTCGACCTCCACCAGCACAAGGCTCGCAAGCATCAGCGCAGCGCCGAGATAGCCCCTGACGCCGATGCGCTCGCCGAGCAGAAAAAATGCAAAGATCGCCGAGAACACCGGCTCAAGCGTAAAGATAAGGCTCGCGCGGCTCGCCGTCGTGTGCCGCTGAAAGACGCTCTGGATCACCAGGCAGACGCCCGAGCACACGATGCCGAGGAACAGCGACGCCGCCCAGACCTTTGCCGTGCCGGGCAGCGCGGGCGTTTCCAGAAAGACCGACAGCACCGAGATTACCACGCCGACGACGGCGAGGTCGCACACGCCGAGCGCCAGCGGATCGACCCGCTCATCGGCAACGGCCCGCTCGGTGATCATCAGGTCGACCGAGTAAAACACCGCCGCAAAGAGACAGATCACATCACCGAAGGCAGGCTTGAGCGTTTCGCTCAGCGTCATCAATGCAAGGCCGACAAGGCACAGCACCATCGAAACGCCGAACTTCTTCTCCGGCTTTTTGCGGTAGATGAAGAACTCCAGGATCGGCGTCGTCACCACGGAAAGCGCGCCGATGAAGCCCGCATTGGAAACGGAGGTATAGAGCACACCGTAGGTAAGGCTCGTATACACGATGACGAGCGACAGTCCGACCAGAATACTGTACTTCACGGTCACGCGGCTCACGCGGCGCAAATTCTTTCGAAAAACAAAGCCCAGCACCAGAAAGGCCGTGATAAAGCGGAACGCATTGAGCGTCAGCGGCTGCATATCCCGCAGGCAAATCGCCGTCAGGCAATTTGAGATTCCCCAAAAGCTCGTCGCCAGCAGCAGCATCAGATCCGCTCTGCGCTGATGATCCATTGGTTTTCCCTCTCTCTTCTTAAAATCTCTCTTCTCTCATTTGTCAAACGGGCGCCTTGCGGCGTCCGTTTGTTCAGTTGATTTTATCATGTCTATTAGGTTTTCGCAAGTGGCATGAGAAAAGAAAATGTAAGAATATAGATGCGCACGCTTTACTCTTTTAACTCACCAAAACCGCGGAGAGAGGCGGAAAAACCCACCTCTCTCCGCTCCGCATCAGATCTTCTGCACCGGCGGCAAAAAGCCGCGCTTGGCGTTCTCCTCCGTGTCGTCTGACTCGTCGTAGGCGTCATACGGCGCGGACGGGTCGTGCACTTTTTTCTTGAACGGCGAGCAGAGCTTGTCGCGGTGCGCAAAGGCGAAGTAGAGATCGTCCGTCCAGCCGGTGTGGCCCGTCAGGATGACGGGCCGCAGGCCGCGCGTGCGAAGCTTCTGCTCCAACTCCGCCAGCGACTTGACTGCGAGCTTGTTGCTCTCCGCCAGCGCGGAAATGAAGCTGTAGCCGCCGTCCGCGCCGAACCAGATCGTATCGCCCGTGAAGAGGTACCTGTCGTCAATGAGGTACACCATATGCCCCCACGTGTGGCCAGGGACCAAAAAGCATTCGATCTTAATGCCGTCAATCTCGAAGACCTCTCCGTCGTGCAGCAGCACCTTTTCGTTGTTGATCGTCACCTGCGGCAGCTTGTAGAGGTGGTAGATCACCTTGCGGCGCACCTCGCCGGTGAGATATTTGTTCTCGATCTCGCCGATATAGAGCTTCGCGTCACGGAAAAGGCCGGGGCTGTCCGCCTCCACCACGCCGACATGGTCGGTGTCCTGATGGGTGATGAGGATATGGCGGATGGACTTCGGGTCGATGCCGAGCCAGCCCATCTTTTCCTCAAGACGGTCATAGTTGTAGCCCGCGTCGACCATGATGCTCGTCTCGCCCTTGCGGTAGAAAAAGATGTTCGCCACCCATTCGCGCACGCAGGCGACATGTTCATCGACCCAGCCGGTGTTGAGCGGCTTGAATATCTCCTTGCCGCGGTACATCTTGCTCATTTCTTTTTTCTGAAATTCGGTAGCTTGCTTGGACACGGCAGATTCCTCCCTGTTTTTATTTTTAGTTTAACACCTCTAACTTCATGTGATAAAAAGCCGTAAGCGGCGCTCACGTCCGCGGGAACAGCTCTTCGCATGCGCCGCGCGTCAGCGTTTCGAGCACCTGCGGATACAGCGCGCCGATCTGCTCCTGATGCGACACCGTGAGGATCAGGCCGCGGATCGTTGCCGCGGCGAGCGCGATGCCGCCGCGCGGGGTCAGGCCGCTCTCCTCCAAAAGGTCGCGAATATGCACCTCGTCGCTGTGATAGTGCTCGGCTTTCACCTGCGCGGGGATGCGGCGCAGCAGATAGGCCGAGTCTTCTTCGATGAATTTCATCGCACCGATCTCGGATAAGCGGCTGCAGGCCGTGAGCAGCACGTTCGCGATGCGCTCGTCGGGCGGCAGGTCTTTGCCCTCCTCCAGCGCCTGCTCGGCCACCTGATAGACCTCGCTGTGGATATCCTCCAGCACCTCGAAAAACAGCAGTTCTTTGGACGCGAAGTATTTATAGAACAGTCCCTTCGAGATGCCCGCCGCCTCGGTGAGCTGCTCGACCGAGGTCTTGCGCAGCCCCAGCGTGACTGCGCAATGGCGCGCCTCTCGCAGCAGCGTTTCGCGGATGGCTGCGTTCTCCTCTGCGGAAAAGGCCATTGGCGTTTCCTCCTTTGTTGAAATTTTTGACCAATTCGGTTTATTGGTCATATTGTAGCATATTCCCTGCCGTCTGGCAAGTAAAAAGTTACTCCCATCTTTATTTTTACTGTATAAATACTTAATAAAACCATAGTTTTATCAATGCACTGCGTTATATATGTGCAGCACAGCCGCGAGGCCGGCATGGATGCGCATATCTCCAAGCCCTTCGACGTCAGGACGCTCTGCGTCTGTCTGCTGAAGGACAAGCAGTAAACACAAAAAAGAGGACATTCCGATTCTTTTCGGAATGTTCTCTTCCCTTTTCTTGTCACAGCAGGCCGTAGACCTCGTGCAGATCCCTGATCTCGTGGTCGATGCGGTAACCCTCCGGCGCTTTGATTCCCTCGGGATTGTACCAGCAGGTGACAATGCCCGCGTTGTCGCCGCCGCGGATGTCGCTCGTGAGCGAATCGCCGACGATCATCGTCTCGCTCTTCTCGACTGGCCCAATGGCGGCGAAGACCTGGTCGAAAAATTCCTTTTTCGGCTTCTCCGCGCCAAGCTGCTCGGAGAGAAACACGCCGTCCATCAGCGCGCCGAGGCCGGAGCGCGTCAGCTTCTTCGTCTGCGCGACGACCGTGCCGTTCGAGACGACGCACTGGCGCACCTTGCCGCGCAGCGACTTGACGATCTCATAGCTGTCGTCGCGGTAGACGATGGTGTCGCCCAGACGCAGCTGGTAGGCATCGTTGAACTGCGGTGCGAGGGAAACGTCGATGCCCTCCTCCGCGAAAAACTCCTCAAAGCGGCCGAAGAGCACCTGCGGCTTCGTGATCTCGCCGCGCTCGAGTTTTTCCCAGTATTTCATATTCAGGACGGAATAGCGCGCGACCTGCTCATCCGAACATTCGCCAAGGCCAAACTCGACAAAAAGGCTCTGGATGGCGGCGCGCTCGGCAGCGTCAAAGTCCAGCAGCGTGCGGTCCACGTCCCACAAAATCGTTTTGATCATAAGATATCTCCAAAAACAGTCAAAATTACTCTTTTTCTGCGTGCGCGGCGAGAACATCATACCACAGCAGGACTACACCCGCAACGCCGATTTTCCGCCGCTTGCAGGAAAGATCATACCGTGATAGAATAGCGGCAACGATTTTGGACAGAAAGGAACTTCTTTCTATGAATATCACCGTATATCTCGGCGCGAGCAGCGGCAACGATCCAACGCTCGAAGCGTCCGTGCGCGCGCTTGGCCACCTCATCGGCGAGAGCGGCAGCGCCCTTGTCTACGGCGGTTCGAAAAACGGCCTGATGGGTGCGCTCGCCGAAAGCGTGCTGCGCGCGGGCGGCGAAGTGACCGGCGTGGAACCGCAGCTTTTCATCGACAAGGGCTACGAATATGACGAGATCACGACGCTCATCGTCACGCGCGACATGACCGAGCGCAAGACGAAGATGATCGAGCTCGGCGACGCATTCATCGCCTTCCCCGGCGGCACGGGCACGCTCGAGGAGATCAGCGAGATCATGTCGAAGGTGTCGCTCAAGCAGCTCGCCGCGCCGTGCATCCTCTATAATCTGAACGGCTATTACGACCACTTGAAAGCTCTGCTCGCTCACATGATCGACATGGGCCTCTCCACGCCCGAGCGGCAGGAGGGCATCTACTTTGCCGAAACGCTGGACGACATTCGCGTGATCTTGAAGATTTGAGGAAAAGCCGCCTTCGGCGGCTTTTCTTTTTGTGCGGCGCTTGACAGGCCTCCTTCGCTGCGGTATGCTAAAACAAACTTAAAGTTACTCACTGTGCTGCAACCTAAAGCGCACTTTCATTTCAGGAGGATTTCATGGTCTACACAGTCGGCGAGATGGCGAAAAAGCTGGACGTCCCCGCTTCCACGCTGCGCTATTACGATAAGGAGGGTCTGCTGCCCTTTGTGGAGCGCTCGTCCGGCGGCATCCGCATGTTTCGGGAGTCGGACTTCGAGTGGTTACAGGTCATCGGCTGCATGAAAAAGGCCGGCATGTCCATCAGGGACATCCGCCAGTACATCGAGCTCGCCCTGCGCGGCGACGACACCATCGACACGCGCCTCAAGATGTTCACGCACCAGCGCGACGTGCTGCTCGCGCAGATGGAGGAGATGCGCCACACGCTCGAGACCGTTGAGTACAAATGCTGGTATTATAAAACTGCAAAGGCCGCGGGCACGATCGATGTCCCAAGGGATATGGCGGACAAGGACGTGCCCGAGCGCTTCCGCGCCATCCGGCGCGAACTCAAGACGATTCCGCAGGAGTAAAGGTAAACTACTTTTCTGCCGGCAAGCAGGAAAAGGATAAGAATAGGAAAGTAAACTATGGATCGGATCAAGAAGAATTTTGGCTTTGGCTGCATGCGCCTGCCGATGATCGGCGAAGAGGTGGATATCGAGCAGACCAAGCAGATGGTGGACGCGTTTTTAGACGCGGGCTTCAACTATTTTGACACTGCGCACGGCTACATCCAGGGCAAGAGCGAAAAGGCGCTCAAGACCTGCCTGACAAGCCGCTATCCGCGCGAGAAGTACATCCTGACCGACAAGCTGACGGCGAACTATTTCAAGACCGAGGCAGACATTCGCCCGTTTTTCGAGAGCCAGCTCGAGATCTGTGGCGTCGAGTATTTCGACTTCTATCTGATGCACGCGCAGGGTCTTGTCAACTATGACCACTTCAAGGAGTGCCGCGCATATGAGACGGCGTCTGCGTTCAAAAAAGAGGGCAAAATTCGCCACGTCGGCATCTCGTTCCACGACCGCGCCGAGGTGCTCGAGCGCATTCTGACCGAGTATCCCGAAATTGAGGTCGTGCAGATCCAGTTCAACTACGTCGACTACGATGATCCCGCGGTGCAGAGCCGCAAGTGCTATGAGGTCTGCCGCAAATTCAATAAGCCCGTCATCGTCATGGAGCCCGTCAAGGGCGGCAACCTCGTGAACCTGCCTGAGAACGCAAAGGCCGTGCTTGAAGACCTGCACGGCGGCAGCCCCGCGAGCTACGCCATCCGCTTTGTCGCGGGCTTCCCCGGCATGATGATGGTGCTCTCCGGCATGAGCAACATGGAACAGATGCAGGACAACATCTCGTTCATGCGGGACTTCAAGCCCCTCGACGAGACCGAGCGCGCCGCAGTGGAAAAGGTGCAGGAAATTCTCCACCGCAAGGACCTCATCCCCTGCACAGCCTGCCGCTACTGCACGGACGGCTGCCCCAAGCACATCTCTATCCCTGACCTCTTCACCATCATGAACACCAAGCAGAGCCACCACGACTGGAATGCGGACTACTACTATGAAGAGGTCCACACCGCGCCGGGCCGCAAGGCGTCCGACTGCTTAAAGTGCGGCAAGTGCGAAAAGGTCTGCCCGCAGCACCTCCCCATCCGCAAACTGCTCGAGCAGGTCGCGGCAGAATTTGAAAAAGCCCCCGCAGCGAATTAAGCTCAAAATGTAAAATGCAGCACCGGTGAGAGAAAAGGTTGGAATAAACTCTCGCCGGTGCTGTTTGCTTGCACTGATCCTTGATCTTTATCGTAACACCGCGCTGCGGTGCATTTCTTGGTCTGCCGCTTTGGCCGTTCGGCGAGGTGGACAGTGGACCCCAGAATCTTTTGTTTGTCGCCCTTTGTTTTAGGCTATGGCTGAAGTATAACGTGGATTCTTTAAGCGAACCTAAATTTGATGTAAATAAAGTATGAACAATTCTCGTGTCGTGCGGGAAAAATATATGTAAAAAAGCGGCGCATTTTGTGTAAATTTCCGTTTCTTCCTTGCAATAACTGCTTCTTCGGCGTATAAACAAATAAATTTTGCCGATTTCTTAACAAATTTGCGGCGAAATTCATACCTGCGGCTCACCTCGCACACGATCTTGCCGCGCGCTGCTCCTCCACATTCCGAAAGAGTGCGGCGGCACCATCGGATCAAGGGAGAAAATCATGCAGAAAAAACGAGTGCTCAGCCTGATTTTAGCGTTGAGCTGCACGGCGGCGCTGCTTGGCGGCTGTGCTGGCAACAACACGAGTGATGACAATACCGCCTCCGGCGAGCATGAGGTCATCACGATGAACGCTCCCTACCGCAATATGTCCCAGTTCTACGATCTGGTGCATGAAAAGTATCCGGCGATCAATCTCGAGATCATCCCCTACAATGGGGAAAACACCTCTTCCTATATGAAGGATATGCGCCTTTCCGGCGAGCTGCCCGATATTTACAGCACGACCTACTATACGCCGGGCCGCATGGACGATGAAGGCGATTTTCTCGACCTGTCGGGCTATGATTTCATGGACAACTACACCCCGTCGAGACTGCGCGACGTATCCTATAACGGCGGGATCTATATGCTGCCCATGGGCTACAGCGCCATCGGCATCACCTACAACAAAACGCTTCTGGACGCCAACGGCTGGACGCTGCCGACGAACCTTGATGAGCTTGCAACGCTCAAGGACGAGGTCGAGGCGTCGGGCTATGTTTTTAGCCGCTGCCAGCTGGAATATCCGGGCTTCAGCTTCCAGTTCATGTGCGCCATTGCCAGCATCTCCTTCCTCTCGAATCTCGAGATCGCCATCGGCCGCGTGCGCTCGAACGCCGCACCTGAGATAGGCAGCTCCTCGGTGCTCAGCGGGATGCGCTTCCTCTGCGCGGAGGACAACGCGCTCAACGCCGAAATTCTCGAGGTCATCCTTGAGATGTACGGCGCGAGCTGCACGATCTGCCCCGACGGCGCGGAGCTTGTCAAGGCCTTCGAGATGGTCAAGCCCGGCGAATCGACGCCATCCTGATGGACATTCAAATGCCGCACATGAACGGCTACGAGGCGACGAAGGCCATCCACGGCGGCAGAAACCCTCTCGGCAAGACCATCCCCATCATCGCGATGACGGCCAACGCCTTCTCCGACGACATACAGAACAGCATCGCCGCGGGCATGGACGCCCACATCTCCAAGCCCATCGACGTGGCCATCCTCGAAAAGACGATGAGAGGGTTTCTTACCCCCCTCCCGAATCCACAGCATGCGGACGAACGTTTGCGAGAAACATTCATAAACGGATAACCTCGCCCTAATACGCACAAAAACGGAACGCGAAAGCCGATGGCTTTCGCGTTCCGTTTTTATTTTCACCGCGTTGATTTCTATTTGTTCCTGCGGTAGCCCTGCTCGTCGCGGTACTCGGGATGCTCTCGGCAATAAGGGTCCTTGTCGCCGCAGATCGTGTAGTCGCATTTGCAGCCGTTCGAACAGGTCGTTTTGCGGATGAGACGCGCGTGAATGAGCTCCATGCCGGCAAAATCCGGATTACAGAGCGCGGGCATGACCTCGAGAAGGTCGTGCTTTTTGGCGAATTCCGCGGTCGGACAGGCGGTGAACTCATAGTAGGTGGGCTGATCCTTGTCAAACGGCGCGACGTGCATCTCAAAGTCGCCCCACTTGTCGCACTGCTTTTTCGCGTTCAAAAACGCGCGGTGCAGGAGCTTTTTGCAAAGCGGCTTGTTGATGTCGATGAATTTGAGCTTGCTGAGCTTTCGGAACGACGGCAGGAAAAGGTTCCCCTCCATCTCCTCGATCTCATGAAGGCTTGTCACGTCCCTGCAGACGACGTAATACGCCATCAGCGCGATGCAGTCGTAATTGCCGCCCGGGCCGTTGTGGAAGTTTTTCTCCCCGCCAAGGTCGGTGCGTCAGTCGCTCAAAAAGTCGACATACTGCATCTGCACGCGCTCCCAGACGGCTTCGCGCTGCGATTCCGGATAGTGGTGCGCGATCTTCTCCCGAATTTCCGCCTTGCAGGGCTTTGAATAGATCACATGGCAGGTGCGGTCAAATTGCAGCTGATCGTCGTTCATTGTCTTCCCTCCCGTATTTTTTACGCTCGCCGATATCAGAGCGTCGGTTTGCCGTGAGGTCTTCTCCCCTGTCTTACGCTCGCTGCGCTTTTTTCATCGTCACGAGCAGCCCGCCGAACATCCAGACATTGCCGATGGCAAGCCACGCGCAGCGCAGGGCGTTGCCAAGCGGCTGGTTGCCGAGCAGCGCCGCAAGAAAATACACGAGCATGCCGAACGCCATAGAGAAGACGCAGCACCACTTCAGATACGGTGTCAGCCCCTTTCGGAATGCGACGATCTGCGTCATCACCAGCACAAAGAAGAAGATCCAGAACAGCACGAGCGGCGGCATCAGGAAGTATGCGCTGTACTGCGTCAAAAGCGCTTCGGAAAGCCCGTGTTTCATCAGAAACACCGCCGCGCACACCGGCACATGGAAGCCGCACACGCAGAACATCAGGTAGCCGAAAATGCCGGAGCGGTAGCGGTGCGCGTATTTCGGCGACTTCGCCGCCATCAGGCGGTAAACACCGAAGCAGGCAAGTCCCTCAGCACCACGCCGAAAAGCCCCAGCAGCGCCGCGGCAAAAAGGCCGCTGTCCGAGGTAGAAGTATAGACCGATAGCATCTGTAAAACGCCTTCAAGCGCATCGTCCTCCACGCCCCAGCCGAGGATCAGGTCACCGGCGAGGTGCAGAACGGACGCAAAAAGGCCGATGGTCAGCAGCTTTTTGATGCGCGGCCAGTCAAGCTCACGCGAGATGCCGATGTCATTGAAGTCACTCATGCTTTTTATTCTCCTTTGCAAAGTCGAGGCGGACGATCTGCATGTTCATCATGCCGTCGCCGACCTTCGATAAAAAGCGGAAGAATTTCCGTACATTTTGATTCCTCAAGTCGTTGTAGCCCAGCATGTAGCCGCGCGAGGACACACGCAGCCTATCGCTCCACGCCGAAAGCTCGCGCCTTGCGTCGGTGACGGCGAAATACGCGCCGACATCCTTGATCTCCGCGTCCTTGAGCCATGTTTTGAGCATCAGCTTGACCGCCTTGCGGTTCGCCGCGTCGAAGACGAGCTTGCCGCCTGGGAACGCCTCCGCCATCGCGCACACGAGCGCTTTGACCTGCGGCGTGAGGAAATAGTAGAACACGCCTGCGGCGAAGAACACCGCGCCGCCGCTCGCGTCGATCTCGCGGAACCACGAGGTGTTATTTAAGTTGCAGGGGATATTCTTCTCGCGCTCGAGCGCAGGCAGGAGCGCATCGCGCACGGCGATGACATCGGGAAAGTCAAGGTTGTAAATTTTGCACGTGCCGTTGTCGCAGGCATGGCCTGTGGCGTCCAGCCCACAGCCAAGGTTCACGACCGCCGCGTTCGGGTGCGATCGCAGATAATCCCGCACCTCGCAGGCGAGGTCGCTCTGCCGCATGGCGCACTCTAAAAAGCCGAACTGCTGCATCATGCTCTGCGACTTTCTCGCGAGCGTGGAAAAATCGTAGTCGATCTCATTGATCAAACGGACAGCTGTCTCATCGCGGAACAGGTTCGGGTAGAGCTCCGAGCACATCTTGCGCCCGTAGAGCGGGATGACGAGCGTCTCCTGCACGGTGTTTTTCTCAATGTGGTACTTCATCGGTCTCTCCTTTCATTTTCCCGCGAGCTTCAGGCAGAAGTCGCAGCACTCATTCCCGCGGCCGAGCGTCTTTGTGCGGTGCCAGACGAGCTTCGGGTGCAGGTCGTCATAGGCGATGTCGTCGCTGTCGCAGAAGCAGGGGCAGAGCTCCGGACAGCCGTGTTCGACACAGGTGTCGTGATAGGGGCACTTCGTCATATCGATGCGCCAGACGCCGCCGGAGATCTGATACTCCGTGGCCGCAAAGCCCGCCGTCTCGCCGTAGAATTTTGGCGTCAGCTTACTGAACAGCACCGGCGGCAGATGATAGAGCCCCGGAACCTTGAGCAGCTTGAGGATGGTTTTTCTCATCGTCCACGCATGCTCCTCCACATAGCCGTGGACGGTTTGTAGCGCCTCGTCCTTGGGCATGACGGTCTGCAAGGTCTCGTAGGCAGCGATGCCGGGCAAAATTTGACTTTCCAAATGGAACTGTTTTTCTTTCGACGCGTTCAGATGCATTGAGCGCAGGCGCGACAGCTTCTCGTCCAGCAGCCGATTCAATTCGACGCTCTGTTCTGGGAATCGCTGCACGACAGTCTCGCGGAACGCCGCAATGATGTAGTTCTCCTTCACGCTTCTCCCTCACTTTCGCAAAACGGCAGCGGCGGCAGCTCGTTTTGTACGATGATATGCTCCAGCATCGCCGCAAAGCCCTGCGGGTCGCGGATCTGATACTGCATGTGGTCATGCCCTTCAAAAACAGGGAAATGACCGTCGGGATAGGCCTTTCTCACTGCCTCGCGGTACTTGAAGTGGTCCTCCGTGCTGCCGAATTCGAAGAAGCAGTGCTCCTGCACTTCCTTTGACAGCGGCGGGAACGGCTTATCTTCGAGGCTGTCGGCCATCTGGCAGCGCATATTGCCATAGGTGAGCGCCTTGCCCGCGGCGATAAAGTAGGGCTTGATGGCGTCATCGTCGCACCACATGATCTTTTTGAGCGTACCGCCCTTCGACCAGTACAGGCTCTTGATGGCAAGGTACAAAAACGGCGCCATCACGCGGCGTGTGCCGTGGCTGATCTGCGCAAACTGTCCGCCGTCGAAAAACGCGTGGTCGACGGGGATTTTCGTCTGCGACAAAAACGCCGCCGCGAGGTCCGCGCCGATGGACGAGGCCACGACGAGCGCAAGACGCGTGACGCCCTGCGATGTCAAGAACATCTCCACCTGTCGAATTTCGTCCGCCTTGCTGATATATTGCTGTCCCTCGCAGTAGACGGTCGAGGTCGGCAGGATGCAGAAATACTTCTCCTGCAAATATCTTGCGACTGGCTCGCTGCTCGCGCCCGTCACGCCCATCGCGTGGAAAAAGAGCACGGCGGGGGCGTCCTTACTGCCAAATGTTTCAAATTGCATGGAAATCTCACCTCAGGATACATAGCGGCAGGCCGCCGCTCGCAGCGGCCCGTCAAAATATTTCAGTGGATAAAAAGCGTCATCACACCCGCGAGCACCGCGGCGATGACCGCCATACCGAGCGTGCCGAAGAGCCACTTTTTGCGCTTGACGCTGCTTGGAATATAGGGCTTTAAGTCCTCCGTCCCCGGGATGGTCCACATTTTCGTGTGGCCAACCCAGAAATCGTCGATGAGCAGCCGGTCGATGAGGTTCAGCACAAGGAGGATGAGCAACATCTGCCAGAAGCCCTCCCCAAAGCCCCGCGCGCCGTTCACGGTGTACACGAAGATGAGCACATAGGCGATGTAGATAGGCAGGCAGACGATTTTAAATAAGAGCTGGTTGCGATTGATCTTCTCCCGCGTCGTCAGGCCAAGCGAAATGCAGCGCTCCTGCACGTTATTTTCGTAAAGATGCACCATGCCTACCGCGCCGTTGCGGATGCCGATAGCGCACACGAGCATCAGCATTGCGCCGAGGCCGACGCCCTCCAAAATCACTTGTCCGATCATTTCTCTCTTCCTTCTATTTTTTGAGCTGCTCGACGATCATGGCGAAGTCCTCCTTCGCCTCCTTGAAATAGGGCAGCATGCAGTAGCAGTGCGTCATGCCGGGGCGGGCAGTCACGGTGTAGGGCACATTTGCCCGCTCGCACGCGGCCTTGAATTCCGGCAGCGCGCCGTAGAGCACCTCGTCGGTGCTGTAATAAAAGTGGATATCGCCGACGCCCGTATAGTCGCCGCGCGAGGGCGCGAGCATGTAGTCGGGGACGTCATTGTGCCCGTGGCGCATGAGCTCTTCGCCCTTGGCCATGAAGGCATAGTCGATGGCAACGTCACTCGCATTGAGCGCCTGCATCCGTGCGCGTTCCTCGTCGTTCCACGGCACCTCGCCGGGGGCGACGGTGATGATGTGCTTCGGCTGCGGGAGGGGCCGGCCCAGTGCGCTGTTGTGCGCGGCCATGCCCATTGCGAGCGCCGCGCCAGAGGAAAAGCCGCAGGTGCTCACGTTCCCGCCGCCGTACAGCGCGATCATTTGACGGTAGCACTCGTAGGCCATGTCGTAGCTCTCCGTGATGCAGTGCTCGGTGCAGAGGGGGTAGATGGGAAACCACACGTCCGAATCCGTTCCATAGCGGAGCTTGCGCAGCACGGCGGCGTCACCCTTGTCGGGACCGATGACCATACCGCCGCCAAAGAAGAACAAAATCGCACGTCTGGCGGGCTTCTCCGCCGCCCTGACGATCAGGCACGGGAAGCCGTTTACCATTTTCTTCTCATAGTGCGCCTTATGGTCCGTCGGCATAAAGAAGCCGCGGCCGCGGTTCGCCTTTTCGATGGCTTTTAAGAGCTCATCCTCCGGCAGGGCGAAGGCCTTCTTCGCGCCGGAGAGCTTATAAGCGGTACGCAGCAGCGAGGAACCAAAGCTCATTGTATTCCCCTCCTCAAATCAGAAAGAATAATCCCGCGAACATGATCGCGTTCGCAATATTGCCCGTGCCAACGATGTGAAACGGCAAGAGCAGCAAAAAGAGCGGCAGCGTGTTGAACACGCACACCCAGCGCGGCAGCACCGTCGTACCCGTGACAACAGTGATAAAGAACGACACCGTAAAAGTGAGCAGGCCAAAGTAGCAGACATACATCGTCACAGACGTTTTCTTAAAAAATTCCACGATGGCGGCCCGCGCCTTCTCGGTCTTGTTCATGCGCAGATAAAACCACTCCACCGCGCCGCACAAGACGTGATGCGCCACGCCCGGCAGCAAAAAGAGGATGCCGTCCGCAAGCATCAGCGCGCCGCACACGGGCGACTGCGGCAGCACCCACGCGCCAAGCGCCAGATACGCAGGCATGGCCGCCGTCATCGCAAACGCACCCAGCACCATCGAGCGCATCGGCCTTTCCGTAGGCGTTGCGCCCATGACGGCAGAGAGTTTTTTGTTGTTCAGCAAGCGAAAGTCGAATCGCCCGCCGTCCAGCAATGTGATGATCCGGTCGCAGTACAGCAGCGCCAGATGCACCGCGCAGGCGAGCGGGAGAAGGCATTTCAGCAGCGTGACGCTCATTTTTCCTCACTCTTTCCGGCAAGGCTCTTCCCGTGCGCGGCGCTGACCTCCTGCTCAAACTGCTCGGGATGCTCGCCCGCAAGACCGCCGTGGCCCAGGTCGGTGAATATCTTCACGGCAAAGGGATACCCGCTTGCTTTCAGCGCGCCGAGGTTTTTCGACAGCTTTTTGTCCACGCTCCCCTTGATGCCGTACCAGAGGTGCATGTCCGTCTTGGCAAACAGCGAGTAATCCGTCTTCTTGCCGATCAGGTAATGGTCCTGATTCCGCCAGCTTTTCCACGTCGCCCTGCCGTAGAGGATGCGCTCGGCCTCCTCGAGCGTTCGGCCCGAAATTTTGGCAAGGAATCTCTTCCGCCGCGGGCCGGGATGGCCCATGACCGCGTAGAAAAGTCCCGTGAAGAAAAAGCAGTAGACGTCCTTGCCCCATTTGCTCTTGATGTTGGGGTAATCTCGAAGTCCCATTCCGTCGGCGATCGTGGTCGTGACCGTCAGGCGCTTGTCTGCCAGCACCTCCATCAGCACGCGGCAGCCGTAGGAAATGCCGTAGAGAATGTCGATCTTCCCGCCGTAATGCTCGACCACATAGTCGCCGAGGCGTCTTGCCTCGTCCATGGGCGAAACAAATTCCGTCTCCGGCTCGCTGGGGTTGAAGCCGTCGTAGGCGACGAGCACAACGTGATACCGCTCCGCCAGTTTTTGGGCCGTGGGAAGCATGCCAAGGTAGCTCACGCCGCCGCCATGCAGCATGACCATGAGCTCGGAGTGCTCCTGTCCGAATTCAAAATACTTCACGTGCTCTTCTCCTTCCCAACGATGCTCTTGACGAGAGCTGCCCAATCCTGCGGGTGGCAGGCCAGCAGCTCTTCGTGCTGCATATCCTGCTCATGGATAATGGGGTGTGCGAAGTGCTGCTCGTAGCGGGCGCGGTACTTTTCGCCCATCTTGAGCGCGTAGAAGATATGAATTTCCGTCCCCGGCACGTCGAGCTTGTCGGGCAGCGGCGTAATGAGGTCGGAATAGAACTGATTCTTGCAGCTCTGCTGCGTCAAATAGGGCCGCGCCCCGCCGAGTATCCGTAGGAACGCCGCGCCGTAATCACCCATCTGCCGCATCTGCTTTTCCACGCGCTTTTGTAGAAGCGGCGACTTGAACCTGCCGTCGCGCAGCATCGGGAACATCAGCGACAGCAGAAGATTCGTCTGCAATTTTGCCGCGAATTTCGAGGACTGGTCCAAGTCCGAGCTGCCGAGGATGCCGTAGTCCATGCGGATGTTCCCCCTTGCGGCCAGAAGGCCAACAAACGAGCCGCCGAGCGAGCAGCCGTAGGCTGCGCGGATGTGCCCGACGCAGTTTGCCTTGAGGTAGTCCTCGATCTTCGCCGTCTCTTCGAGCATCGTGGGGAATTCCGTCCGTTCGGTCTCATCAAAGCCGTCGTAGCTGACGCAGAGCACGCGGTACTCGTCAGAGAGCAGCGGGATCACGTGGCCGAAGTTGCCCTTCCAATGGCAGCAGGTGCCCGGCAGCAGCAAAATGACCGGCGCGTTTTCTTCGCCGAACGCATAGACCTTCATCGCTCCTGACCTCGCTTTCTCACTTTTGTGCCGTGATGCAGAGCCAGCCCTTTTCGCTCTTGTGAATTTGAATATTGCGGAATTCGGCCTGCTCCAAAATGTTCTTGAGTTGAACGTCTTTATAGATCGTCATGCCGTCGATCTTCTCCGTCCACTTCTCGTCCTTTTCGTTGTCGCCGCCGCACTCGTTGCAAATCAAAAACGTGCCGTCCGGTTTGAGCACTCGGTGGACTACCCGGAAACTCTGCAAAAGGTCCGGCCAGAAGTAAATTGTCTCAAATGCGGTGACCAAATCAAACCGGTTCGCCGCGAAGATGAGGTCCGCGATGTTCCCCTGCAAAATGACGCAGCGGCCATTCAAAATGGCGTCCTCGTTGACCTTTTTCGCCTTTTCGACGCTGACGGGCGAATAGTCGACGCCTTTGACCTCGCCGTTTGGGCACTTTTTGAGCATCGTCCTGATGTTCGCGCCTCCACCGCAGCCGCAGTCCAGCACGCGCGCATTCTTCGCAATCTCCGCAAACTGCAAGCCCCAGTCCGCGAGCGCGCGGTGGCCGACGTTCATCATTGCGAGCATCAGCTTCCCGCCAAGGCCCTCGGGCTTGCGGGTATTTTCAAAAAACGACATATTTTCTCCTTTTTTCTCACTTGACCCACATCACGAGAAGACCCGTGAGCATGCTGATGATGACGAGAAACAGCGACCCCGGGAAGAGCATCCCCTTCACGTGGAACCACTTCTGCGCGTAGGCCTTGTCCATGTGCTCGGTCCCCGGCAGGCGGAATACTTTCAGATGCGCGAACAGCACCCAGTCGAGGAAAAACGTGTCCCACGCGCCGACGATCAGAAAGAGGATGGCCGCGAATTCCGCGCCCGTCCAAAAGCTGTCCGCCCCGGCAAGGATGGCCCCGTACGTCAAAAGCACCGTGAACAGCACGATGCCAAAGCCCTTGAACGCGATGGTGCGGCCGCTGAGCGGCGCGACCGGAACGTGCTCGTACGTCTTGAAATATTCCTCCTGAATATCAGGCGGATAGTTGTGCACGCCGATCTCCGGATGCTTGATTGTGGGGATCATCACCAGCGCTGTGAAAAGTGCCGTAAAAACGACCGCTTCTACCCAAACCGTACTCCAAATCATGGATATTCCTCCTCACTTTTTCTCCAGCACAACGATGCGGTTGGAGATATTGCTGACCGCCGGAATCTTGCCGAGCAGCTTGTAGACCGGTGCAAATTCCGCCATGCCCTCGCACAGGCTGTGCTCTTCGACAAGGTGGAAATCCGGCAGCAGCGCGGCGAGCGCCGCGCCGTTCTTGACGCCCCAGGTGAACTTTGCCTTGCTCGCCTCGATGGACTTTTCCTTAAAGCGCTTCACGACCATCGGGTTCATCGTCTCGACAAGCACCGTCGCGCGGTCAAAGCGCGCCGCGATGATGTCGAAGATGCGCTTGACGTCGCTCTCCGATAAGTACATCGTCAAGCCCTCGATGATGACGAGGACGTCCGTGCTCGTCCCCTTGATCTCGCCGCCCCAGTCGTCCATCGCGGACATGGCGATCTGCGAGATCTTTCTGCTCTCAGGCAGGAGCTTTTCGCGCACGGCGATCGTCTCGGGCAGGTCTAAATTGTACCAGTGCGAATAGCCGCTCATGCGGTAGCAGCGCGTGTCGAGCCCGCAGGCGATGTTCACGACCACCGCGCCGCCATGTCCCGCAAGGTAAGTCTTCACAAGCTTATCGAGCACGATGGTGCGCGCTATAACGCCGCTGTGCATCGCCGCGTCCTTGTCGGCCATCGAAAAATCGTAGTCGAGCCGGTCGATGAGCTCGACCGCCTTGTTGTCGGTGATCGCGCCGCGCGTCTTCGTCTCCTTCGCGCGGGCGTAAACCGTCTGTAACATCGTCTCCGGCACGCCGGAGAGCGTGATCTTCTCACTCATGGTGTCCTTCCCCCATCTTTTCCGCGCGCTCTGCCTTCCTGCAAACGAACCACGCGATGCTCTTCACATTGCCGAGCTGCACATCAGCGTACATCCCCTCGAGCCGCGCCTTTAGGCTCTGCACCGTTTCATACGGCGGGGTGAAGAATTTCATCGGCTCGTAGACTTTTTTTATGAGTCGGTCCGTCCTTCTGCACTCACCCGCCACATAGAAGCAGCCGCAGAACGTGCCGCCCGGCTTCAGCACGCGGAACGTCTCGCGGTACGCTGCCTCCTTATCGGGGAAGGCGTGGAAGCCGTTGAGCGACAGCACGATATCAAAGCTGCTGTCCTCATACGGCAGCGCGCCCACGTCGCCCTGCCGGAACTGCACATTTTGGAGTGCCATGCGCTCAGTCTTTTCCCTCGCCTGCCCCATCATGTCGGGTGAATAGTCAAGGCAGGTAATATCGGCGCGCGGCAGCGTTTGATAGAGCGGCATCGTCAGAATGCCTGTGCCCACGGGAACCTCGAGGAGCTTTCCCGCAAAGTCCTCCGGCACACCAGTGAAAGCCTTATTCAGATATTCGTCGCACTCCTCCTTGCCCATATCCCACACCAAGCGGCACACGGCCTTGCCCGAGACGGTGGAGCAGGTGATCATGCCGTCGTAAAAATTGTTGCTGCCCGTCAGGCGGTAAGCATTGCGGATGTTCTCTTTTCGATCCATCGTTTTTTCCTCTTTACCTGCACATAAATTTGTCGAAATAGCGGCAGAACTCCTCGGGATAGATCATCACGAGCTCCGCGTGCGCCATCTTCGGGATGCCGTGGATGCGGGCCTGCGGAAAATAGTGCTTGATGAAGCGGATATTGCTCCTGCGGTTCTTCTTCTCCTCGTCGCCGTACCAGTAGGTGATCTTCGTGCCGATCTTTGCGGGCGTCTTTGGCAGAACATAGTTGTTCCCCGACCAGAAAATGTTGCGGATGGTCTGATCCGAGTAGGTCTTTAAGTATGCCTCGATGGCGTCGTATTCCTTTTTCGGGTCGTGTCCCGGCAGCGTGAATCGTTCCGGCGGAAAAGCCGCCTCTAAGATTTTGCGGTTATTCACGGCGAGCTTGAACGACAGCATGTCGCGCGCAAGCAGCAGCTTTCGTATGAGATACGTTAGCTGGTACGGCGTGACGCCGCCGTCGATGATGGCGCGCTTGACCGGCAGCTCGCCGAGCGCCAGAAGCCGCGTCAGACATGCGCCGCCGAGCGAGCAGCCGTAGGCCGCGTCGAGGCAAGTCACACCCTGCGCGCGAAGATAGCCCGTGATCTCATCGACCGTCTGCTCGACCGACGTAAAATCGCCGGGATAAGACGGCTCGTGCCCGTCGTAGACGACCTGAAAGACATGCCACGACTGCGCAAGCAGCGCGACCGTCTTTTCAAACGCCCAGACGGGTTCCGCCGTGCAGGGCAGAAACAGCAGCGTCTTTTCCTGCCCTTGTCCGTGTTCCAAAATGTGCATGTCCTCTCCCCCGTCCGACGCGATGGTAGTTCCCCAAGGCAGTTAGCTTACTCTAACCAAATGTCGCAATTTCATCAGTTAACTATATCTAACTGCTGACCCGTAAAAATGCCGCGAAAGGCGGCTTTTTATGGGTTTTATTGTAATGCTGTGCATGATAAATGTCAAGACAGCGAACGCACAGCTTCGCAGAAACATTCTCTCCATTTTCGCACCGGTGCGCCGCCGTAAGAGTCCTCATACCAAAAGAGCGCGGAGAAATCAAACCTCTCCGCGCTCTTTTTCCTTTTTTACAGCTTCCAGCCGGCAGTCTCCTTCTTGCCGCCGTCGAAGTCGGCGTAGATGCCGTCCTCCTGGATGAGCTCGTCGTGCGTGCCGCGCTGGACGATCTTTCCGCCGTCCTCATCCTTTTTTGCGCGGCAGCCGCCGCTGCAATAGACCGTCGCCACGCGGGGTGGGAATTTGCGTTTGATTGCCATTGCGTCTCCGCCCCTGTTCCATTCTGATATTGCCGCCCTCCGCGGCACAAAATTCCTCTGCTTACGCCCGATAGCCGAGCGCCGTTGAGATCTGCGCCGCCGCGCAGGTCAAGTCAATATCGCGCTGGAAATCCGGCGAACGCACACTGTCGAACATGCCGACAAAGCCGACGGCGTAGCGTACCGCGCCGGAGCTGTCGCGCACGGGCGCGGAGGCCGAGCACAGGCCGAAGCGGTACTCGCCATCCTCCACGGCATAGCCGTTTTCACGCGCGGCCTGCATCACACGGAAGAGCTCCTCCCACGTGACGAGGGTCTTGGGCGTATAGGGCTCCAATGTGCGGCGCGACAGGACGCGCTTCGCCTCGTGGTCGGCCATCGCGGATAGAAACACCTTGCCCTGCGAGGTGCAGTGCAGCGGCAGACGCGTCCTGACCTCCGACACGACGCGCAGTCCCGCGCGGGACTGCACCTGTTCGATGGTGATGACCTCTGACCGATTCAACATCGAGAGGAACACCGACTGCCCTGTCACGCTTGCCAAATGCTGCAAATGCGGCTTTGCCAGGTCTGAAACGCTCCAGCTTGCGCCCACGGCGCAGCCGTACTCAAAAAGCCGCACGCCGAGGCAGTAGCGCCCGTCGCTCTGCTGGTCCACGACCGCGCTCTCGCGCATCGTGCTCAAAAGGCCGTGGATCGTGCTCTTCGGCCAGCCGGTCTGCTCGCTCAGCGCGGCCAGCGTGAGCGGCTGGTGCGCCTCCATCAGCAGGTCGAGCAGCCGCAGCGCCTTGGCAACGGACTGTACGGGACCGTTTTCATGGGACATCGCTTCCCTCCTCTCGATTCGTCATTGCCGGATGAGCCGCCGTCATTTTCTTGATGACAGTATCGCGCAGGTTCAAACAAAAGAAAAGGGAAATTTCCGCAAATCGCACAAATTCCATCAGCTAGACTATCGATTTTCCGTCAAAAAGGCCCGCCGTCGCATCTGCGACGGCGGGCCTTGCATTTTCAGTTACTTCTCTTCGCCGTGGATGATATCGCCGAAGTAGGTGCCGCGGACGATCTCCTCCACGTCCTCTCCCTCGTGTCCCCTGAGGATCTCAAGGAGCTTGCTGTGCGCGGCGACGAGCTCGTCGCCTCTGCCGCTCGTGATCATCGTGCTGACGGTCTCGTAACGGACGGCGTGCGTCAGCGTGCGCACGACGCGGCTGATCTTGTCGGCCAGCGGATTTTTGCCCATCTGCGAGACCAGGTCGTGGAACTCGTTGTCCACGGCGAAGAAGCGATCGACCTCGTTGTCACCGCTGTGGACGATCTCTTTCATCTGTTCGAGCATCGCCTCGAGCGCATGGCCATCCTCCTCGTCATACTTCTGGCTGGCAAGGCGCATGATGCCGGTCTCGACCATCTCACGCAGCTCCATCAGATTGTCGAAGGAATCCTGATTCAGGATGATGCCGTAGATCATCGGATCGATCATGCTCTCCTGGAAGCCGCTGCAAACAAAGGTCCCCTCTGAACGCTTGCTCTCCAGCACGCCGAGGTAGGAGAGGATTTTGATGGCCTCACGTACGGAACTGCGGGCAACGCCCATCGACGCGGCCAGCTCCGGCTCGGGTGGGATGCGGTCGCCGGGCTTGAGCTCTTTATTGCGCATGGCGTCTGTCAGGCAGTTGATGACACTCTGCACCACAGACTCTTTTTTCAAATTTTTCACATATCCGGGCGTATCGTTCATAATTTTCTCCTTTTATGCCTGACAATATGATTCCTATGTATAACATAATACAAAGTTGAGGTTTCGTCAATGAAAATCGTCTTTCATAAAAGCGGCGGGCGGCAGATGTACCAGTCCGCCGCCCGCTCATTCAGGAAGGAATCAACGGCAAGCTGCCGTTTTTTGCAGGAATTCATATGGGCGCAGGCTGCGCGAGCCGCTTTGCGTCGTTTGCCGCGGCACAGCGCCGCACGGCTTTTTTTACCGGCCGAGGTAGATAGACTGCTTGGCCAGCACGAGCTGGAGCATCAGGTCGTTGCAGGGCGTGGGAATGCCGTGCTCACGGCCGAGGCGGCAGACAGCGCCGGTGATGATACGGATCTCGGTCTCGCGGTGATGCGTGACGTCCTGCACCATGGAGCTGATGGTCTCATCAGTCATGCGAGAGACCTCATAGGCGTGCTCCAACTCGGCGTCATGGTCGAGCGTGCAGCCGCAGGCGTTCGCCACGACGATGGCCTCTTCGACCAGCATGCGGGCCGCCTCGTGGGCGTACTGGTTGCCGTCGACAAAGCCGTTCTTGGTCTCGAGCAGGGCGCTCATGCCGTTGATGGCGACGTTCGCCAGCAGCTTGTGCCAGATGGCGTTCATCACATTCTCGTGGACCTGGACCTCAAGACCGGCGGCGCGCAGGCCCTCGGCCATTTCCTCGACCTTGGCCATGGGGGCCTTCAGGGAACCCATGTTCGTCACGCCGGTACCGGTGTGCTTGACATGGCCGGGAGCCACGGGCGTGGAGCCAAACGCAGTGTTGCCGATGATGATCTGCTCTTCGGGCACGACCTTGGCGATCTCATCGTAGTTGCCCAGACCATTCTGCAGGCAGAGGATCATGGTGTGCTTGTCGATCATCGGCAGCGCGTTGCGCACAGCCGCTTCAAGATACTGATAGTGGACGAACACGATCAGAAGATCCACAACGCCGATCTCCTTGGGGTCGGTCGTCGCCATGGCGGGATGGAAGACGACGGTCTCGCCGGTGCCCGTGCCGGGCACGCACTCGTCTACGAGAATGCCGTTTTTCTTGATGGACTCGATGACCGGAGCATAGGTATCCAGCACGCAGACCTCATGCTCGCGGGACAGATAGCTTGCATAGCAGCTGCCGATCGCGCCGCAGCCGACAAATCCGATTTTCATGGTAAATAACCTCCTGTATCAGATAATTCTATGATGAATGTTATTTAACTGGTTTTTCTCAGCCCTTGACGAGCGTCTCGGCGATCTCGGTGATGTTCTCGACCGTCACGCCGTTCATGGCGAGCAGGCGCTCATAGGGCGCGGACTGGCCGAACTGGTCCTGAATGCCGACTCTCTTGACGATGCCCTTGCCCATCTCGGCGGCGACCTCGCACACGGCGGAGCCGAGACCGTTGAGGATGTTGTGGTCCTCGACCGTGATGATCTTGCCGACCTCGTTGATCGCGGCGGTCACAGCCTCCACGTCGAGCGGCTTGATGGTGTGCATGTCGAGCACGCGGGCGGAAATGCCCTTGCCCTCGAGCACCTTGGCGGCCTCGATCGCGAGACGGACGGTATCGCCGTTGGCGATGATAACGACGTCCTTGCCGTCCTGGATCTGATGAGCTTTGCCGATGGTAAACTCCACATCCTCGTCGTAGATCTGGGGGATGGCATCACGGGTGAAGCGCAGATACACGGGGCCGTAGACCTCAGCGGCCTGACGGACGAGCTTGCGGGCGGAGTTGTAGTCCGCGGGCATGATGACGGTCATGTTGGGGATGGTGCGCAGAACGCCCATATCCTCAATGGCCTGATGGGAAGCACCGTCGTTGGCGGGGGTCACGCCGCCGTGGGAGCAGGCGATCTTTACGTTCAGGTTGGGGTAGCAGATCTCCTGGCGGATCATTTCGCACATACGGAGGGAACCGAACACGGCATAGGTGACGACAAAGGGGATCTTGCCGCAGGTGGCAAGGCCCGCGGCAACGCCCGCGCCGTTCTGCTCGGCGATGCCGACGTTGATGTACTGGTCCGGCAGCTCCTTGCGGAATTCGCCGGTCTTGCAGCTCTTGCCGATATCAATATCAACGACCAGAATGTCGGGATTCTCCTTGCCGAGCGCGACGATCTCCTTGCCGAAGCCCTCGCGAGTGGCGATCATTTTTTTCTCACTCATTGCTCTTCCCTCCTCGCTTAATCGATCAGCTGGGCCTTGAGCTCAGCCATGGCCTGCGCGTACTGCTCATCATTCGGGGCAACGCCGTGCCAGCCGCACTGGTTTTCCATGAAGGAAACGCCCTTGCCCTTGACGGTGTGGGCATACAGGCACTTGGGCTTGCCGTTCTTAGAGGCGTAGCACTTGTCGATGCACGCGACGATCTCTTCCATGCTATGGCCGTCGAGCTCGAGCGTCTCCCAGCCGAAGGCCTTGAACTTTTCGCCCAGGTCACCGTTGGGCATGATCTCGTCGCAGGTGCCGTCGAGCTGCAGGTTGTTGTAGTCGACAAAGACGATCAGGTTGTCGAGGCCGTACTTGTGCGCCGTGTTGGCAGCCTCCCAGATCTCGCCCTCCTGCGCTTCGCCGTCGCCGACGACGCAGAAGACCTTGTAGTCCTTGTGGTCCATCTTGCCCGCCATGGCCATGCCGACCGCGCAGGCGAGGCCCTGACCGAGAGAGCCGGTGGAGATATCAATGCCGGGGCAGCGGTTCATCGAGGGGTGACCCTGAAGAATCGAGCCCTCCTTGCGCAGGGTGTCGAGCTCAGACTCAGGGAAAAAGCCAACGCTTGCCAGGCAGGCATACTGGATGGGGCACACATGACCCTTGGAGAGCACCATGCGGTCGCGGTCCGGCCAGCGGGGATCCTTCGGGTCGATGTTCATGTACTTGAAGTAGCAGGCAGTGACAAAGTCCGCCGCGGAAAGCGAGCCGCCCGGATGACCGGACTGCGCCTTGTAAATCATGTCAATGACCTTCATGCGCATCTGCGTGGCGGTGTTTTTCAGTTCCTTGATGGAAATATCTTTCACAAAAATCACCTCATGAATAAGTTTGGTTCTGTGGTTTCTTTATACTATGTCGGACAAATGACAATTACAGTATAGCGCTTTGTCTGACAAAGTCAAGTCCTTTTTAAAATTTTCTTTTTTATGATTTTTTCTCCCGTTTTTCTGCCGTTTTGTACAAAAAAGCTCCGGACATAGCGGTCCGAAGCTTTTTTGCATAGAGAGGTCAACCCACGAACATCAAAGAGAGACTGGGAATATATGTGATGAGGAGGAGCACCACAAGTTCTGCAAGCAGGCATGGGATGATGCCCTTTGTGATCTCTTCGATCTTGATATCGCCAATGCCGCACGCGACATACAGGTTGACACCGACAGGCGGGGTGAACAGGCCGATGGCCAGGTTCACGATCATTACGGTGCCGAGGTGGATGGGATCGATGCCCAGCTGCAGAGCGACCGGCGCAAACAACGGCGTGAAGATGTAGAGCGCGGAGGTGGAATCGAGGAAGCAGCCCGCGATCAGCAGCACGATGTTGACGATGATGAAGAAAATGACGGTGCTGCCGCCGGTGATGTTCAGCATGAAGTCCTTGATGGCAAGGTCAAGTCTTGCGCGGGTCAGAACATAGCCGAACAGCGTTGCGCCCATGGTGATGAACATGACAGTGGCGGTGGTGGAGCAGGAATCGACGAGGATGTCCTTCATCTTCTTGAAGTCGATCTCATGGTAGATGAACACACCCACGATCAGGCCGTAGAACACGGAGACCGCGGCGGCTTCCGTCGGGGTGAACACGCTGCCGTAGATACCGCCGAGGATGATGACGGGCATCAGAAGGCCCCAGAAGGCGTCCTTGAACGCAGCCAGGCGCTCCTTGCCACTGGCCTTGGGCAGGACCTTGAGGTCCATCCTGCGGCCCATGAGCATGGCGGCCACGATCAGGCCGAGACCCATCAGAAGGCCGGGTACAACGCCGGAGACGAACAGGTCCGTGATGGAGGCGTCCGCGATGGAGCCGTACACAACGAAGGTGATGGACGGCGGGATGACGACGCCGATCGCGCCGCCCGCGGCCATCAGCGCGCAGGAAAACGAAGCGGGATAGCCGGCCTTGACGAGCGCCGGGATCATGATGAGGCCCAGAGCCGCAACCGTTGCCGGACCCGAACCGGAAATAGCAGCGAAGAAGCAGGAGACGACCACGCAGACCATCGCCATGCCGCCGCGGATGTGACCGAGGCACTTTTCCGCCAGATTGATGAGGCGGCCGGAGATACCGGCCTTCTCCATCACGTTGCCGGACAGGATGAAAAATGGGATGGCCAGCAGGACAAACTTACTGCTCGCCGAAGAGCACAGACGGGGCAGAACGCTCATGATGGCCTCGAGCGGCTTGCCTGCACCCTGCACAAGGATCGCGCTCACGCTGGACATACCGAGGCAGACCGCGATAGGTGCGCCGAGCGCCAGCAGCAATACAAAAACACCCAGTAAAACGATACCTACCATTTATTTGTCCTCCTCTGCCTTGAATTCCTTATACATCTGCACCATGGTCTGCAAAAAAGCCATCATGGCGAACGCTGCGCCGACGGGGACAAACGAGCCGTAAATCCACTCAGGCCACTGCATCGTGGCGGTCTCCTGACCCATCTGATACTGGCTGATGACCATCTGGATGCCAAAAATGACAATCAGGAGGCAGAACAGCGCGGAAATGGCATACATGACCACGCTGATGATCAGGCGTGCGCGGGGGCTGACATGGTCGGTGACGATAGACAGGCCCAGATGCGCCTTGCGGCGGGCGGCGACGGCCGTACCCATGAAGCTCATCAGAACGAACAGATACGTGGACATCTCATCGGAAACTGCCAGCGAATTGCCGAATACATAGCGGGCGATCACATTGACGAAGACCAGCACTGCCATGATGGAGACGCAAACACAGGCTACCAATTTTTCGATCTTGCTTAACATGTCTTCCCCTCCTTAATTGATGCCGAAGGCCGCGCAGGCTTCCTCGCCGTAGCTCTGCTTCAGCTCAGCCGTCACACCGGCAACCGCTTCCTTGAAGGCCTGGAGCTGATCCTCGGTCAGGATATCGACCTGCATACCTTCTTCCTGGAAGCCCTTGATGAGCTCATCCTCTTCCGCCTCAAGGCGGTCACGGCCCCACTCGCAGGACTCCGTGGCGCACTGCTGGAGAAGCTCTTTCGTGTTGTCCTCCAGGTTCTCCCAGACCTTTGTGTTGGCGACGAAGAGGTCGTTTTCGTAGCTGTAGTTCCAGATGGTCATGTAATCCTGAATTTCGTCCATCTTGGCAGACTTCGTCACCGAGCAGCCGTTCTCCTGCCCGTCGATGGTGCCCTGCTGGATGGCAGTGAAGACCTCGCTCCAGCTCATGGCCGTCGGGCTGGCGCCCAGCGCCTTGAAAACACCCATGTACACCGCGGAGCCGGGGACACGAATTTTAAGGCCCTTCAGGTCCTCCGGCGTGGTGACGGCGTGCTTGCTGTTCGTCAGCTGACGGAAGCCGTTGTGGAACGAGCCAAGGTACGTGATGCCCTTGTTCGCCAGCATCTCAGCGTAATACTCGCCGCCGGTGGTATCGATGACCTCGCGCGCCTGCTGATAGGACGTAAACGACCACGGCAGCGTCGCGACCGAGAGCTTCGGCTCCAGATTTGCGAGCACGCACGTTGCGTAAGCACCCAGATCCGAGCCGCCCACGGCGATGTACTCAACACCCTTGGTGCTGTTGCCACCCGCCAGTGTATCGTTTGAGAACACGTCGATCACGATGTTCCCGCCCGAGCGCTCAGACACAAGGTCGGCAAAGTGACGCGCTACCAGCGAGTCGATCTGCGTATCCGTTCCGTTGACTGCCATGGAGAGGTTGATCTTTTGATATTCGCCGCTCTCCCCATCGTTTGTTCCTTTACTGCCACAGCCGGCCAGGCTTGTGATCAGCATGGCCCCTACCAGCGCAGCTATGATTAGTCTCCCATGTTTCATACACAGTTACCTCCAGCGATCGTTAAGTCTTTGTCATTTGTCCTATGTCTGATAAAGATTGAGGTCATTATATCTATCAAAACTACTAAAGTCAAGGTTCAATCCTATTTCTGGCGTTTCTGACAAAAAGAACCAACTATTTTATTGATTTGGTCAATTTTAAGTTAAAATCGTATTAATCTGTCATTTTTTTAACGATTTGACGGGGTGATGCCTTTTTGTTGCAAAATACCAGAAAACGCCCCTCCGTCTGCTTGACGAAGGGCGTTTGTTTTTTTATTCTGCTCGTCGATCCAGCCGTTTCGGTAGGATAATTCCATACGATCCATCAGAAGCCCATATAACAGCTTCGCATCAGAAGAAATACCATCAAAATGGCTGTCGGTAATTAACAATTTGGGGATACTGAAAAAGCGTATTGTTCACCAGTGTGTCCGTAGTAATAGGGCAAATTTAGCGGTAGCCTCATGTCTTTTATCACTTCCCTGATATATAAAATGGCACTCAACTAAGATACCTTTTGCCTTTCGTATTGATCTCTATGGGCAAACTAACTTGTGCATCGTCACGTTTCGTCCACAGCAGATTTTGATTCTCAATAATCGCTGATAACTAAGGCGTGAGCTTGCTTCTACCTTAAAAACGCCATATCAAGGCTTGTCCAACCTTGCTACGGCGTTTTAGGTGTAATCATAGAGGATGTTAAATTATTTTAGAATTGCTAAAAGCCGCATGGTTGCGGCATTTTCTGGTTGTGCATATATCAATGGCTCTACGGGTCCTGAGGGACCTCGAGGAGAACAGGGCATCCAAGGCGAGAAAGGCGACACCGGCGAAACGCCGGTCATCACCGTCGCGTAGGACACCCCACTGAGCTACAAGCTGCACTTCCAAACCAGCGAGCAGGAGTTGACGACGCCTATTCTATTCGCGCCGTTCACCGAGTACCATGTCGACCTCTCCGCGGCAGACAGCACGCTGAATATTCCGCTCAAGGACCTGATTTTGACCTATCAACGCGCGTCGGCCAGCGCGCTGCGCATCAGCATCGCGCCGAAGAACACTGCCGCGCCCGTTTTGGTCGACCTGCGCAGAACGACCATCTACGACGGCAGCACGATCGAGACACAGACGCTCAACGGCAGCAGCATTTCTGCAAGCATTGCGATCGACGGCACCATGTACACAAACTCGCAGGAGACGCACAACATGTGCATCCGCCAGCAGGATCCCGTCACGAAGCTCTGGTCGATGTGTGAGATCAATTCATTCCTTTCCGCGGGCGGCGCACGCTGCTCCATCCGCATCCAGTGGAGCGAGTACGACGTGGTCTACGCCGCGCCGACGGTGTAACCACACCGATACCATATAAAGATACCGTCCGCGTTCCGGAAAGATATCCGGAATGCTGGCGGTATTCACTATTTGATCTGAATTGTTTCTCCGTCATACACGCCTTGCAGGCATTCGCCGTTTTCGATGTGGTAGGCGTAAAAGTCCTTCTTCGGGAATGCATAGGCCTCCATGATCGCCATGATGACGCCGCCGTGGACGACGAATCCCACGCGCGAGCCGTCCGGCACGGTTCGGATCGTCTCCGCAAACGCCTCGCAGCAGCGTATTTTGAAATCCGCCACGCTCTCGCCCCCGGGGATGGGCGTCAGGCACATCGCGTCGACCCACGCCTGATAGGCGGGGTCGCCCAAGAGCTCGTCGGCGGACTTCCCCTCAAAGCGGCCAAAGTCCGTCTCAATCAAGCCGTCCACGACGGTATAGGGCATCTTCGGAAAAAGAATGTCCGCCGTCTGCCGCGTGCGCAGCAGCGGGCTGACAAAAAGCCGATCGACTGAAAGTCCCCGCTTTTGCAGCGCTTTGACCTGTGCGATGCCCGCCTCGCACAGCGGCTCGTCCGTGCGGCCGATGTAGCGGCGGCGGAGGTTGCCCTCTGTCGCGCCGTGGCGGATGAAGAAAATGTCGATCACAGCAGCCCTCCGATCCAAATGCCGATCAGGCCACAGAGCTCGCAGAGCTGCAAAAAGAAGCCCGACGTATCCCCCGTCACGCCGCCAAACTGCGCCAGCGCAAATCTGCGATACTTGAGCGCGGAAAGCACCGCAAACGCCGCCGCCATTCCGCCGACTGCGGGAGACATCCAAACCATCGTCGCAACTGCGGTAAGGCCGGCGAGCGCGAGCGCGGCTGTCGCCGTGCGGCGCTGGACGCCGCTTGTGAAGGCGCAGAGCATGCCGGACTTTCGCGCGTTCGGCAGATTCACCGCGCACAGGCCCGACAGCGCGCGAGAGAGCACGAACAGCGGGCAAATCAGCAAAATATGCCCCGCGGCGAACACCTCGTAGGCAAAGCCCGCGTAGGCGAGCAGGTACACGCCGCCGTAAATGACCGCGAACGCGCCGCAGTTGGCGTCTTTCATGATCGCGAGCTTTTTCTCGCGCGTCTGGTGCGACGAGAGCGCGTCCACCGTGTCGAGATAGCCGTCCATATGGATGCCGCCCGTCACCAGAATCGGCAGGCATGCCGCGATTGCCGCGAACAGCACGCCGCTCATGCCCGTCGCCTGCGCAAGTACAGCCCACAGCCAGAGCGCCGCGCCGCAGAGAACACCCACCGCGGGGAAAAAGCAGATCGCGTAACGCATATTTTTCTCGTTCCACTCAAATTGCGGAACGGGCACCGCGCTGTACGTCGACAGCGCGATCAGAAGCGATTCAAATAATCTCATCGAGGTCTCCCTTTTCGGCAAACGGCGTGCCGTCTTTCATCGTGACTGCCGCCGCAGCGCGGTCGTGCAGCCGCTGATTCAGGCCGTTCAGCGCGCGGATGTAAGCCGCCGTCTCGCCGTCGTAGCCGTCGGCGCACAGGCCTGTGATCGTCACGGCAACGAGCAGACGGCAGCGCGAGCACAGCGCTTCGATGTCCGCGTACACGCTTGCTTCATCCCCGCCGCGCTCGAACATCGCGTTTGCCAGCAGATTCGACACATCCTCAAGCAGCACGACGCCGTCCCTTTCGACCGCCGCCGCGCCGACCTGATATGGGCATTCGAGCGTCGTAAATTGCAGGTCCTTTCGCTGCTCGCGGTGCTTTTCGATGCGCTGCAAATTTTCCTCCGAGCAGGGGCGCATCGTGGCGATGTAATAGCGCTCGCCTGTCGTGCGCGCGACGATGCGCTCGGCATAACGGCTCTTGCCGCTGCCGTTTGCACCGGAGATCATGATCAGCATTCCCATGCGCGTTCCCTTCTCTCAGGGCGTGAACTGGTCGCCCCGGCGAATTTCGTCCAGATAGTCGTCGTTGATGCCCACCTCGTCAAAGGTCGCCATGTCGTTGATGACAGCGCACGCAGCGTCGAGCACCTGAAAGGCGAGCGGACAGCCGCTCCCCTCGCCCAATCGCATGCCGAGGTCAAACAGCGGGCGCAGGTCCATCGCCTCCATCGCGAGGCGGTAGCCGATCTCAAACGAGGCGTGGCTCGGCACCAGGTAGCCGCGCACATTCGGGCACAGCCTGACGGCGCACAGCGCCGCCGCGGCGGAAATGAGGCCGTCGATGACCGCTGGCCGGCGTGCCGCCGCCGCGCCCAAAAATGCGCCGCACATCGCCGCGAGGTCAAAGCCGCCGACCTTGGAAAGGACGCCGACAACGTCGTCCCTGTCCGGCCGATTTACCTCAATGGCGGTGCGGATGACCGCTTTCTTTTTGCGAAAGCTCTCCTCCGTGATACCGCCGCCGCGGCCCGTCACGGCCTCGACGTCCGCTCCCAGCAGCACGGCCAGCACCGCCGAAGAGGTCGTCGTGTTGCCGATGCCCATTTCGCCGACACCGATCACGTCCGCGTCGACTGTCCTCGCGATCTCTGCGCCGGTCAGGATGGCCTGTAAGGTTTGCTCCCGCGTCATCGCGGGGCCGGTGCAGATATTTTGCGTGCCGTAGGCGATCTTGCGGTTCAAAACGGCGCTCTCGTAAATATCGGCATTCACGCCGACATCGCACACGGTCAAGCCGCAGCCAAAGTGCTTTGCCAGCACCGCAGCTCCCGTCTTGCCCCGCATCAGGTTAATGGTCTGCTGCTTCGTCACGGACTGCGGCGCGCTGGAAACGCCCTCGGCCACCACGCCGTTGTCCGCGGCGAAGACGAGCAGCTGCTTTTTATTGAGCGCATTGTGCACCCGCCCTGTGATCCCCGCAAGCTGGATGGAGATCTCTTCGAGCCGCCCGAGGCTGCCGGGGGGCTTGGCAAGCCGCGCCTGATACGTTTCCGCCGCCGTCATCGTGCCGCGATCAAGCGGCGCGACCACGCGCACGAGCGCGTCCAATTCCTTCTGCATGGCTCTCCTCCTTCAAAATTCGATGCCGCGCCGCGCCGCGATTCCTCGGTCAAACGGGTGCTTGCACTTGCGCATCTCCGTCACATAGTCGGCGGCGTCCAGCAAATGCTGCGACGGGTTTCGTCCCGTCAGCACCACTTCGAGCGTTTCCGATCTGCCGCACAGGAAGTCAAGCAGTTTTATTTCCTCGATCAAGCCGTGGTTGCAGGCAGCGACTGCCTCATCGAGCACGAGCAGATCAACGCCGTCCGCGCTCTTTCGCATCACGTCTTCCAGCAGCGCGGAATAGGCCTTTTGCGCCGCCGCTTTCGTCTGCCCGTCCATCGCCTTGAAAAAGCCGAAGTTCTGCGTGCAGCACGCGACCTCAACATTTTGCAGCGCGCGCAGGACGTTCAGTTCCGACGAGCTGCCGTCCTTCAAAAACTGCGCAAACAGCACGCGCTTTCCAGCGCCCGCCGCGCGGACGCTCAGTCCGACCGCCGCGGTCGTCTTGCCTTTGCCGTCGCCGAAGTACAGATGAATCAGTCCCTGCATGCTCACACCTCCCGATTCAAAATGCGGTAGATGAGCGGCATATCGAGCCCCGCTCGCACCGCGTCTGCCAGCAGATCATACTGCCGCTCCTTGTAGGCCCTCGCGTCAAAGGTGCCGAGCGATTCAAAGGAAACGCCCTTTTTCGTGCACAGCGCTTTTAAGATCGTGTCGGTGACCTCTTGTTCATCGAAAATACCGTGGACATAGCTGCCGTAGACATTGCCCACGCTGAAGAGCGCGCCGCGCGCTTCTTCGCTGCGGCCCATGTGGATCTCGTAGCCCGCGTAGCGCTTGCCGTTCAACTCAGAGAGCACCCCCTCGACGCCGGAGAAGACGCCGCTTGTCTGCGTCTGCACCTTTTCGCCCTGAAATACTGTTTCGAGCGGCAGAAGACCCATTCCGTCGATCTCCGTCACGCCCGCGGCCTCGACCTGTTCGGGGTCGGAAATGTGCCGTCCGAGCATCTGATAGCCGCCGCAGACGCCGAAAACCAGCGTGCCGCCGCTCGCAGCCTTTTGGATCGACGCCTCCAGCCCGCTCTGGCGGAGCCATTGGAGGTCGGCGATCGTACTCTTCGTACCGGGAATCACGATCATATCCGGCGCGCGCAGGTCCCGCGCCCGCTCCACATAGCGGAGCGAGACATTCTCGTAGCGCTCAAACGGCGAAAAATCCGTAAAGTTCGAAATGCGCGGCAGGCGGATGACCGCAATGTCGATGAGCCGCGGCTCCTTATCCCGCCCGAAGCGTTCGCTCAAGCTATCCTCGTCGTCGATGTCGACATGGAGGTATGGCACAACGCCCGCCACGGGTACGCCGCAGAGCTCCTCAAGCGTTTTGAGCCCCGGTTCCAGAATGGCGCGGTCACCGCGGAATTTGTTGACAACAACGCCCTTGATGCGCCTTCTGTCCTCTTCACTTTGCAGCGCGACCGTGCCGTAGAGCTGGGCGAACACGCCGCCGCGGTCGATGTCGCCCACCAGCAGCACCGGTGCATCCACCATGCGGGCAAGACCCATGTTGACGATGTCGTTTTCCTGCAAATTGATTTCCGCGGGGCTGCCCGCGCCCTCGATGACGATGATGTCGTACTCGCGTGCCAAGCTCTCATAGGCCTCCATCACCGCGGGGATAAAGTCGCGCTTTCTGCGATAGTATTCCATCGCGGGCATATTGCCCTGCACGCGTCCGTTCACGATGACCTGACTGCCGACGTCTGTCGTCGGCTTCAGTAAAATCGGATTCATGCGCACATCCGGCTCGATGCCCGCGGCCTCAGCCTGCACCACCTGCGCGCGCCCCATCTCGCCGCCATCTTTCGTGATGAACGAGTTGAGCGCCATATTCTGGCTCTTGAACGGGGCAACGCGATAGCCGTCCTGCTTCAAAACGCGGCAGAGCCCCGCGGCCAGCAGACTCTTGCCCGCGTTGGACATCGTCCCCTGGATCATGATAGTTTTTGCCATGCGCTCACTCCTTTCCCACGCTTCTGATTGCCGCGATAAGCTGTTCGTTTTCCTCGTACTGTCGGACCGCGACACGATACCAGCCGGATGTCAGGCCCTCGAAATTTGCGCAGTCGCGAATCGCGACGCCGCGCGCTCGCAGCTGTTCCGTCAAGCCCACATCGCCACGGAATAAGATGTAATTCACCTGCGATGGGCACACCCAAAAGCCGAATTTTCTCAGTTTTTCCTCGAGCCACGGGCGCTCCGCGCGGATGATGGTTCGGTTTTTCTCCAGAAACTCCGCATCGCCCAGCGCGGCGACGCCCGCCGCCTGTGCAAGCGTCGAGACATTCCACGGCGGCACCGCCGCCGACATCTTCCGCAGCAATGCCTCGTCCGCGCTCAGGCCATATCCCAGCCGCAGCCCCGCCATGCCAAAGCTCTTCGTAAAGGCCTTGAGGATAAAAAGCTGCGGGAAGTCAGATAGGGACGGCGTCAGATCAACGCCGCCGTCCGACAGGCTCAAAAAGCACTCGTCGACAAAAAGCGCGATATTTTTCTCGCGGCAGATGCGCAGAATTTCTTCCAGCAAATCGTCCGCAATGAGCCGTCCCGTCGGGTTGTTCGGGTTGCAGAGGAACAGCGCGTCGATCTTTTCGCGCGCAAGAAACGGCAAAAAGTCCTTCCGCAAGTCAAAGTTTTCCTCTTGCTTGAGCGCAAAGCGCACGACCTCGCAGCCTGTCCGCCGCAAGGCAAGCGAATACTCCGAAAACGTCGGTGCAAGCTCCATCGCGCGCTTGGGCCGCACGGCCTCGCAGTAGGCGTAGATGAGCTCGGACGCGCCATTGCCGCAGAGGACAAAGTTCTTCGGCACCCCCTCATATTCCGAGATCGTCTGTACGAGTGTCCGGCAGTAGGGGTCTGGGTAGCGGTAGAGCTCGGGCAGCGCGCGTTCGATCGCGTCGGTCACGCTTCTCGGCGTGCCGAGCGGGCTCACATTCGCCGAAAAGTCGAGCGCAATACCGCCGTCGTAGATATCTCCGCCGTGGCGGTTTTCCGTTTGATAAAGCATTCTCTTCCCTCACAGCGAAAAAATCAGCAGCCGGACCGCGCAGCCAAGCAGCAGCGCCAGAAGCGTCGTGCCGTACATCAGCTGGCAGGCGCGCGGGATATCCTCATGCTCGATCTGCCGCAGTGCGTCGCCGATGTACTCTTTCTTGTGCAGCACGCCGTGATACCACGCGTCGCCCGCGAGGCGCACATCCAAAAGGCCCGCGCAGACCGACTCCGTCTGCGCGGAGTTCGGACTCGCGTGCTTGTAGCGGTCGCGGCGGAATATCTTCCAGCCGTTTTTCACGTCCATGCGCAGAAGTCCGCCCGCCGCGAGCATCAGCAATGCAGAGATGCGCGCAGGCAGATAGTTCGCAATATCATCCGCCTTTGCAGGCACAAGGCCGATGTCCTTATACGGCGGCTCGACGTAGCCGAGCATCGAGTCCATCGTATTCACAGCCTTGTAGAAAAAGCCCAGCGGCGCGCCGCCGATGGCAAGGTACAGCAGCGGTGCGACCACGCCGTCTGACGTGTTCTCCGCCACGGTCTCGACCGCGGCGCGCATCACGCCCGCATCGTCGAGCGCCGCCGTGTCGCGTCCCACGATCATCGAAACGGCGCGGCGCGCGGATTCGATGCTGCCGTGCTCGAGTTCGTGATACACCTTCATACTCTCATCCCGCAGCGACTTTGCCGCCAAGATCTGCCAGCACATGACGCTCTCGACCGCGAGGCGCAGCCACGGACTCACCCTGCCGCACAAACACAGAAGCAGCGCGGGCACCGCCGTCGCAAAAAATGCGACGATCAACCACAGCACTGCGCCCGCCGCGCGCTCACCGCGCGGCGTTTTGGCGAATATTCTCCGCAGGACGCACTCCAGCGCGCTGATCGTCTTCCCGATCAGCACGACCGGATGCGGCAGGCTGTGCGGATCGCCCAGAACGCAGTCGATGCCAAAGCCGATGAGAAGCGGCAAAATTGGCCCAATCATAGCTTCTCCTCCGACTGCATCGTAAACACATACACGGGGTTCTGCCCCGCCATCAGGTGGTACGATCCCGCCTTTTTGCCGCGGGCGATCTGGACGGAGACGGCCTCCGCCTCGGTAAAGTCAAAATCCTTCATGCACGCCGTCAGCTCGGCGATGCTCTCAAGCGAGACGGCCGTCGCCACGATGCGGACGTGCGGATTTTGGGCAAGCAGCATCGACAGAATATCACGCAGGTTGCCCGCGCTGCCGCCAATAAAGACGTGCGTCGGTGCAGGCAGATCGCGGCACGCCTCCGGCGCAGTGCCGGAAATGACCGTCAGGTTCTCCACATGGAACGCCGCTTGATTCTTTTTCAACAGCTCGACCGCGTCATCTCTGCGCTCAACGGCGTAGACATGACCGTGCTTCGCCTGAAGCGCCATCTCAATGGCGACCGAACCCGTTCCCGCGCCGATATCATAGCAGACGGCGCGCTCGGTCAGGCGGAGCTTCGAGAGCGCGACGGCGCGCACCTCGCTCTTGGTCATCGGCACAACGCCGCCCTCGCCCGCGCCGCGCAAAAACGCCTCGTCCGGCAGTCCGTGCGTCACGATGGCATCGGGATGGTCGTTTTCGATCAGCACGGCGCTCAAGGGCGCAAAGGCCTTACTTTGCAACTCCTCCGCCATGCCGGTGGTAATGGTCTCATCCTCGTAGCTCAGCTGTTCGCCGACGCTCACCGTCACGGTGCCGAGGCCGTTTTCCGCCAGCGTTCGGCACAGGCCGTTCACGCCATTCTCGCCGCCGACGAGCGCGAAAACGCGCGCGTGCGCGCGCACGTCTGCCGTGATGTCGTGCGCGCGGCCATGCAGGCTGACGACATGAACGTCCTCATAGGACGTTTGCAGCTTTGCACAGAGGTAGGAAAGCGAGCTCAGGCCCGGCAGCACGCTGACCTCGCAGTCTGAAAGCAGCGGCAGCAGCTTCCTCGTGCCGCTGAAAAAGCCCGTGTCGCCCGACATCACGACCGCGCTTTGCCGGTATTCACAGTGCGCGTGAATGAAATCCGCGATCTCCTGTGGTGCGATGGCGGCATAAGTCTTCTGCCCGCCGCGCGCGGCGGCATCCAGCATGCGTCTCGCGCCGATGAGGCAGTCCGCCTCTTCGATCGCGCGGCGCGCCTCCTGCGTCATCGCATCCCTGCTGCCCGGCCCGATACCGACGATCTTCACACTCTGCGCGAATCGGAAACCAAAGCGGCACTCCAAGCTGTCCAACACCTGCGAAAAGGACTTTCCCTCCCGCTGCTTTGGCCGTCCGATCACGAGCACATTTGCCCCGGCCTTTCGCGCCGCGGCGACCTTGGCGGCAAAGCCGCCCGCCTCGCCGCCGTCCTTCGTCACAAGCCACTTAGCCGACACAGCGCGCAGCATCGCCTCGTCCATCTCCTCGGAAAACGGCCCCTGCATCGCTAAAATGTGCGACGGCTGCACACCCGCCTCGCGACAGAGCGCGAGCGACGCGTCCAGCGGCAGCACGCGCGCATAGGCTCTATCTGTAAAGTCTTTTACCTTGCTGTACATTTTCAAATCCTTGCTGCCGGTCGTCAGCAGGATATTTCCGTCCGTCTTCGACAGGAACAGCGCTGCTGCTTCCGCATTCAACACACAAGTAAAGTCAGATACCTTGTCAGACTCCTCGCGCAGAAGGCGCAGATATTCTGTCCCTGTCTCCGCGCAGGCGCGCGCAACGCTCTCGGTGATCGATACCGCGTAGGGGTGCGTCGCGTCGATCACCAAATCAAATTTCGTGTCGGAGAGCATTTGAATGATCCCGTCCACCGGGATACGCCCCGAGCGCACCGTCACGTTGCCCCCTTCGGGCAGGAGCGTTTCACCGTATTCCGTTGCTACGCAGGCCGTGACGGAGACCGGCTGGGTGCTCAAAAGCTCCACGAGTTGGCGCGCCTCCGTCGTGCCTGCGAAAATGCAGATCTTACACATTTTTGTACCCTCGCGGCGTGATGAGCCGCCCCGCAATTTCCTTCGTTGATACGTTGCCGACGATCACCGTGCAGAACATATCGACCTCTGCCTCTCTGAGCTCCCCGAGCGTCAGGGTGCGCCAGCTTTCCCCCGCGCGGCCGATGTTGCGCGCAATGCCGCAGAGTCGATTCTCAGGCAGAAAGCGCAGCAGAATATCGCACGCACGCTTCAAATGTGCGGGCCGCGAACGGCTCGCGGGATTGTAAAGGGCGATGGTCAGGTCGGCCTTTGCCGCGTGCGTCAGGCGCTTTTCGATGGTCTCCCACGGCGTCAGGCGGTCGCTCAGGCTGATGACGGCAAAATCGTGCGTCAGCGGCGCGCCCAAAAGCGCCGCGGCGCTGCATGCCGCAGTCAGGCCGGGGATCACCTCGATCTCCGGTTCTCTGCTCTCGCCGCGCAGCTCGTACACGAGCGCCGCCATGCCGTAAATGCCGCTGTCGCCCGAGCAGACCATGGCCGCGGTCTTGCCCGCGCGCGCAAGTTCGAGCGCAAGCGCGCAGCGCTTTGCCTCCTGCGTCATGGGCGTTTCATAAAACGCCTTGTCCGGATAGCGCTCCTTCACAAGGTCAACATAAACTCCGTAGCCGACGATGGCGTCGCACGATTGCAGCGCGCGGTCGGCGCGGATCGTCATATCCTCATAGCTGCCGGGGCCGATGCCCACCACGATCACTTCACCCAAAGGTAACCTCCCAATGCTCCGCCGCCACGGCGACGGTCACGCCGTCCACCGCAGTCTTTTTCACCAATAATTTCTCCGCGCCGCGCATCGCTGCGCGCTCGCAGACGTTGCCGACACCCGTCATCTCCTGCACGAAGTGGGAATCCGTAAATTCGCCCGGTACGCTGCGCAATTCCTCTGCCGTGTAAAATACTGTCGGCCAGTTGTGCTTCGCGCAGGCGGCAAGCAGCCCCGCCTCCTGCTGCTTTAAGTCAATGGAATAGACACCCTTGACCGCGCTTGGATCCAGCTGATGCGCAGAAAGCACCGCCGCAACGGCGGCTTCAATGGTTTCCTGTGCAGTTCCCCTGCGGCAGCCGATGCCGACACGCAATACTCTCGGCGTGAGGCGCAGCGTTTCGGCAAACGGTTCTTTCGTGCAGTATCCGATCACAATTCCCAGCGCGCCCTGCGTTTTTTCCACAATTCCGCCGGGCAATGCACCCTTGATCGGAAAATCGCTCACAAGCGGTACATCGCGCTCCAGAATTTCCGCTGCGACCTTTTTTGCAAGCAGCATACTCGAAATGGCGCATTCATTTTTTGCTGCCCAGGCATCGGCGGCAAATTTACCGTTCACGTCCGTTGCCGTCGTGATGACCGCCGATGCGCCGAGCGCCGCGGCAAGGCGGCGCGCCAGATCGTTCGCCCCGCCGATATGACCGGAGAGCAGCGGAATGACAAACTGCATTTTCTCGTCGATGCACAGCACCGCAGGGTCAGTCTTTTTGCTCACAAGATACGGCGCGATCTCACGCACGGCGATACCGCACGCGCCGATGAAGATGAGCGCATCCATCGACGAAAAGCGCTCGCGGTAGATGTCCTTCGCAAGCGGCAGGAAGCCCGCTTCTTCCAATCGCGGTACCGCGTAGCAGACGGTTTCCGCCTCCGCCAGCACCGCGCGAACGCGCCGCGCTGCCGCGCAGCCGCCGTGGCTGTAGGCAAAAATTGCAATCTTCATGCCTTCCCCTTGCGGTATTCCGTCGTAAAGTCGGGGTGGTAGAGCAGCGAGCGCAGATATTCGTCGCCAAGGCAGCCGCCCACCACGATGAGCGCCGTCTTTTTCATGCCGTTTTCCGTCACTGTCTTATGCAGCGTGCCCACCGTGCAGCGGAAGATCTTCTCCTCCGGCCATGTCGCCTTGTAAACGACGGCCGCGGGCGTTGTCTCTCCATAGCCGCCCGCAAGGAGCTCGCCTTGCAGCTTTTCTGTGAGTGAGGTGCTCAAGAACAGCACCATCGTCGCCTGATGCGCGGCCAAGCTGCGGATGGACTCACGCTCGGGTACCGGCGTGCGGCCCGCCGTGCGCGTGATGATGACCGTCTGGCTCACGTTCGGCAGTGTGTATTCCGCCCGCAGCGCCGCCGCCGCGCCGCAGAACGAGCTGACGCCGGGGCAGACATCAAAGTCGATGCCGCGCTCTGTGAGCGCGTCGAACTGCTCGCGCACCGCGCCGTAAATGCTCGGGTCGCCCGTGTGCAATCGCACGGTGGTCTTTCCCTCGCGCTCCGCCCGCTCGATGAGGGCGACGACCTCCTCAAGCGTCAGCTTCGCGCTGTCGTGAACCTCGCAGTCCGGTTTCGCGAGCGTCAAGAGCTCGGGATTCACGAGCGAGCCCGCGTAAATGACTACGTCCGCCTCACCGAGAAGCCGCGCGCCGCGCAGCGTGATGAGGTCCGGCGCGCCGCTTCCGGCGCCCACAAAATGTACCACGTTCAGCCCTCCCTGATCGTTTTGAGTAACTCCTCTGCGTGTTCCGTCTCGCAGAGGAAGCCGTATTCTTTCGAAAATAAGATCGCGCCGCTCTGGAGTTCGCCGCTCTTATAGCCGAGCATCGTGCCGATGCGCTGTCCCAGACGCACGAGGAAGGCATCCTTCAGCCCCTCTTCGTCCAGGATGCGAAGCGCGTCGTCGCAGGTGGCGCAGTGCAGAATTTCCTCCGTGCGTTCTGCGCGCAGGCCCAGCGCCGCGCTGTGCGAGGCGATGATCTCCATGCGGCAGTCGCCGAATTTCGAGTGCGTGTTCCACATGCCGCCCGCGAGCTTGACGAACTTACCAATGTGCCCGATGAGCAGCGCGCCGCGAAAGCCGAATTCCTTGCAGAATTCCAAACTGTCGCCGATGAAGTTCGACGTCAGCACCGCCGTCTTCGGGTCAAGCCCGATAAAATCGCGGATGTAGTCCGCGCCGTAGTTGCCGGGCGCAAGGAGGATGTAGTCCGCGCCGTTCTCGCGCCGCTGCCGCAGTTCCACGCGGATGGTGTCAAGCAATGCCTGCTCGCTCATCGGCTCGACGATGCCGGTCGTGCCCAGAATGGAGATGCCGCCCTCGATGCCGAGGCGCGGGTTAAAAGTCTTTTTCGCGAGCGCCTCGCCCTCCGGCGCGGAGATCGTCACGTCAAGGCCGCCGTCGTAGCCGACAAGCGCGCAGACCTCGCGCACGTTCTCTTCGATCATCTGCCGCGGCACGGAGTTGATAGCCGCCGCTCCCACGGGCTGGTCGAGCCCCGGCTTCGTCACGCGGCCGACGCCCTCGCCGCCGTCGATGGTCACGCCGGGCGTGGCCGATTTTCTCACCGCGGCAAAAATGAGCGTACCGCGCGTCACGTCGGGGTCGTCACCGCTGTCCTTTCGGATGGCGCAGCGCACCTCGTCCGGAGACAGTTCCGTTTCCAGTACGTCTAAGTTGAGTTCGATGCCCTTTGGCGTTTGCAGCCGGATCGTGTCCTTTTTTCTGCCCGTCAGCAGCATCCACGCCGCAGCCTTGGCCGCGGCCGCCGCGCACGATCCGGTCGTATAGCCAAGGCGCAGGCGCTTGCCGTCCTTTACGAGATATTCTTCCATGGTGCTACCGCCTGATTTGATAAAGCAGGGCGTTGCAGATGGCGGCCGCCACATTGCTGCCGCCCTTGCGCCCGCGCGCGATGATGTACGGTGCGCGCGCCGCGGCGATGATGCGCTCCTTGCTCATCTCCACATTCACAAAGCCCACCGGCACGCCGATGATGAGCGCGGGGGCGGCTTTTCCCTCTTCCATCAGCTGCTCTAACGACAGCAGCGCCGTCGGTGCGTTGCCGATAGCGAAAATGCATGGCTTTTCGAGCGCCGCCGCTTTCTCCATCGAGACGAACGCCCGCGTCACGCCGCGAGATCTCGCCTCCTGCGCGACATCGGGGTCGGACATGAAGCAGTGCACCTCGCCGCTGAGGCTCGCGAGGATCGTCTTGTTGATGCCCGCCTTTGCCATCTGCGTGTCGGTGACGATGTCGCAGCCGCCTTTCAGCGCGGCGATGCCCTTTTGCACCGCGTGATCGGAAAACGTCAGATTGTCGGCATAGTCAAAGTCCGCCGTCGTGTGGATGACGCGCTTGATGACAAGCTCGTTTTCGGGGTCGAGCACGCGGTTTCCCAGCAGCTCCGTGATGATCTCGAAGCTGCGCTGTTCAATTTCCATCGGCTTCATTGGCTCACTCATGGCAGGGTTTCTCCTTTCGGCAGGCTTCAACAAAGCGCACCGCGGCGCTCAGGTTTGCGTAAAAGTGGAAGTGCGGATAGCCCGCGTAGAGCGTTTCGCCCGCATACGCGCAGCACCAGCTTCTTCCGCTCGGCTTTTCCGCGAGGAAGTCCTCGCCCGGATTTTCCGCATCCCAGCGGTGGAACTCGTGCGCGGGGATCTGCTCGCCCGCGGCGAACAGCATCGAATCCCGCTGCGCCGTCAATGTCGCGTAGCCAAAGCGTGTCAGCTTCCCCGCGTCGAAGCAACTGCCCGATAAAACGCCCGCCATCGCATGTCCCGCGATGGACTGCGTCAGGTACATAAAGCCTCCGCACTCGGCGACGCAGGGCAGTCCCCTTTCCACCGCCGCGCGGATAGAAGCGCGCATGGCGGCGTTTGCCTCCAACCGCTCCGCGTAGAGCTCGGGATAGCCGCCGCCGAGATATAACCCATGCAGGTCTTCCGGTAAGCGTTCACCCGACAGCGGGCTGAACGGTACGATCTCCGCACCGAGGCGACACAGCAGGTCCAGACTGTCCTCATAGTAAAAGCAAAATGCCCTGTCGCGCGCGACGCCGATGCGCACATGCTCGCCTGCCGCCGGAATGTCCGGCGGCGTGAATGTAAGCGGCGGCGCGCTCTTCGCGATTTGCAGCAGCGCGTTCAAATCGATCGTCTCCCGCGCCTTAGCGGCGAGACGCTGCATCTTCTCTTTCAGATCGTCCACCTCTGCCGCGGTGATGAGGCCAAGGTGACGACTCTCGAGCGAGCAGTCGGGCATTTGCGGCAGAAAGCCGCAGGCGCGCACGCTGAAGCGTTCTTCGATCGCCCGCGCAAGCGTCGGATAGCTCATCGCCGTGCAGCCGTTCAGGATGACACCGCGGATGCAGTTTTCCGTCGCAAAGTGCAGAAATCCGTCGAGCACGGCCAGCACTGACAATCCCGCGCCCTTCGCGTTCAGCACGAGCACGACGGGACTTTCCGTCCGCTGTGCGACCTCAAAGGTGCTCGCGCGCGAGGAATCAAGGCCGATGCCGTCGTAATAGCCCATCACACCCTCGATGAGCGTCACATCTTTCCCCGCGCCGGCCTGTGCAAGAAGGAAACGTATCGTGTCATCGTCAAAAAAGAAGGGATCTAAATTACAGCCCGCCGCGCCGGTGATCGCGCGGTGGAACATGGGGTCGATGTAATCGGGGCCGCACTTCGCCGCGGCGACAGAAACGCCGCCGTCGACAAGCGCCTGCAAGATCGCGCAGGTCACCGTCGTCTTGCCGCACCCGCTGTTCGTCCCGGCAATGAGCAATCTCGGCGCTGCCTTCTGCATGGTCTCCCCTCCTTCTGCAATCTCTATAAAGCGTTTTTACTTGTATGCGCTACGGCACAAATTCCAATGTGCTGAAGCACTCGTCGTACTTCCCGCGCTCCAAGTGATAGAGCTGCGCGATGTAGTCGCTCGTGAAAATTTCCTCCGGCGTGCCGATGCGGTCGATGTGGTCGCCCGCGACGCAGATGACTGTGTCCGAAATGCGCCGCGCAAGGTCAAGTTCGTGCAGTGAAAGCAGCACGGCGAGATCATTCTCCCGCACCATGCGCTTGAGGACAGAGAGCAGTTCGAGCTTGTAGCGGATATCCAGAAAGCTTGTCGGCTCGTCGAGCACGATAAGCTGCGGCTGCTGGCACAGGGCCCTCGCGAGCAGAATGCGCTGCCGCTGGCCGTCGCTGACGGCGGAAAACGGCGCGTCGGCGAACGCGAGCGCGTCCACCTGAGAAAGCGACTGCTCGACGATCTTCTTATCTTCGTCCCGCAGGACGCCGAGCCTTCCCGTGTAGGGGTATCGGCCCGAGCTCACCACATCGCGGCAGGTCATGAGCTCCGGCTCGACGCGCGCGGTCATCAAGATCGCCATGCGGCGTGCGATATCATTTCGGCTGCGCGATTGCATCGTCTCGCCGTCCAGATACACAATGCCGGAAAGCTCCGGCAGCTGGCCGATGACGGTCTTTAAGATCGTCGACTTGCCCGAGCCGTTCGGCCCGATCAGCGTGACGATCTTCCCCCGCTGCACGCAGAGGGAAACACTCTCGATAAGCGGCTTTCCATGGTAGCCGACGGCCAGATCTTCCGTTTTCAGATAGCTTTTCATGTCCGCCCCGCCTTTCTGCGGATCATCATATAGATGACGACCGGCGCGCCGAACACCGCCGTGACCGAGCTGATGCTGACTTCCGTGGGCGCAAAGGCCGTGCGCGCGATGAGATCACACGCAAGGCAGAAGATCCCCCCGCCGAGAAAGCTCGCCGGGATCAGCAAAAGCGGCTCCGCCGTTTTGAAGAGTGCCTTCATCAGATGCGGCAGCGCGATGCCGACAAACGAGATGGGGCCGGCGAAGGCCGTCACGCAGGCAGATAATACGCTGGAGAGCAGGATGAGCGCCGCGCGGAACGCCTTGATCGGCACGCCCATGTTGCGCGCGTAGACCTCGCCGAGCTGATAGGCGCGGATCGGCTTGGAGAGGAAAAATGTCAAAATCAGCGCAATCCCGCACACCCAGGCCATCGTCGTCACGTTTTCCCACTTCATGCCGGAAAACGAGCCGTTCGACCAGTTGTGCAGGTTCACGATGTTTGAATCGTCCGCGAACGTGACGAGAAAATCCGTCAGCGCCGAGCAGATGTAGCCGATCATCACGCCGCAGACGACGAGAAGGCTCATCTGATTGACCCGCTGCGAGATGAGCAGGATGAGGCCCATCGAGAGCATCGCGCCGATGAACGCCGCGCTGATCAGCAGCGCCGACGAGGATTTTACGCCGCGGCTGAGCAGAAAGATCATCACGAGCGAAACCGCAAGCTTCGCGCCCGACGAAATGCCCAGCACGAACGGCCCCGCGATGGGATTGTGGAAAAACGTTTGCAGAAGATACCCCGACACGGACAGCGCACCGCCTAAAATGAGCGCCGACGCCATGCGCGGCAATCTAATTTGCATAATGATCTGCTTTTGCGTCAGGTCATCCCCGCCGCCGAGCAGAATTTGTCCTATCTGAGATGTGGAGAGCTGCACGCTGCCCGCGAATAAATTCCAGATCAAAAAAACAGCCAAAAGGACGAGCAGCAGCAAAAAGCCGCACCACGTCCGTGTTTTCCGCTTCTGCTCCATGCTCGTCCCTCCTGTCTGTTTCAACTTTCCAGTCAAAAATTATTGCAGCTTTGTCAAAAACCGGAGCGGCGTATCCGCCCCGCTCAAAACGGTGTGGAGATCCACGACGAGGTCGCTCAATTCGAGCGATTCCTGATAAAAGTCCTTCGTCAGGCACCAGACGTTCCCGTTCTGCACGGCCTTAAAGTCGCCAAGCAGCGGTTCGAGTGCTAAAAGCTCGTCGATCGTCGTAAGCCCACCGTCGATGATGCTGTTGTAAATGAGCACATCCGCATCGTGCGCGCCGTTGTAGAACGCCTCCATCTGGATGGTGACGGTGGACTGTGCGTTCTCCTCCTCCGTGTTGTCAAACGAGACGTACGTCCCGCCCGCCATGGCGATGGATTTAGCGACGTAATCCGTCGACTTTCGCACATTGACCGCGCCGTTGCTCGTCACATAGAAGAAAGCGACGGTCTTGCCCGTGGGCTCGGCGTCCAGAATGCCCGAAACGCTGTCCATTTTCTCCTCAAACAGCGCCGCAGCCTCGTTCTCCTTGCCGATGAGCGCACCATAGAGCTTGACCCACTCCATGCGGCCAAACGGCTCGCTCTCGTAGCTGGACATTTCCACGAGCACGGGGATACCCAGCGTTTCAAACTGCTCGATGACCTCGGGCGAGTGGTAGATCATCGTGTTTTCAAGCACCAGATCGCAGCCCTGCGACAAGATAAGCTCGTAATCGGGCTCGGAGTATTTGCCCGCGTAAAGCATGTCACCCGCGCTCATGGCCTCCTTCGCCTGCTCGATATACCAGTCCGACTCCTTGCGTCCACTGAAGCGGATGCTGTCGACCGCATCCAGCTGGGCAAAGCTGTCCATCGCCGCGCTGGCGACCAGATAAATTTCATCGAGCGGCTGCTGCAAGATCGTCACGCCCTCCGGCACGCCGCCGGGCACAGCCGCGCCCTCCGCCACGAGCAGGAATTCCTGATCCTGCCCGATGGTGATGCGCTTGTAGTCGTCCCCCGCGAAGGAAACCGAAAACTGCGTGGCATAGTCAAGCGGCATGGTCTTGTCAAACGACAGAGTATCCCACGCGACCGCCGCGTCTTCGCCGTTCGAACCGTCCTGCGCTTTGTCCCCGCAGGCGCAGAGCGTCAGCACGGCCAGCAGCGTGAGAAGCGCACGCGGCAGGCGTTTCATCCGTTCACCTCAGCACTCGAGGCGTCGAACGTCAGCGCGTAGTCGATCTCGTGCGGCGTGCTCATGGCGGTGGTGTCGCCGACCACGGCAAGCGGCGTATCCAGCGCGGCGACGGGGATCTCAAATGTCGAGCCGTTTTCGGTCGAGAGTACGTCGCAGCGCTCGCCGTCCACGAGCATATAGTCATAGTGGCTGCTGCTCCAGACGATAGTGGCGGTCATTTTGCCGTCCGCGACCGTCAGCGTGCAGGGCGACTGAATGCTCGCCTTGCCGCTGCCGCCCTCGAGCGTCACGGCGATCGTGTAGGTGCCGTCGGCCAGCGTCTCGGCGGGCGCGGCGGCGTCGTCTTCCTTCAAAACGGCGTTCGTCACGGAGACCTTGTGGTCGTACCACTTGCCCTTCGTGCCGATGATGGCGACGTCGAACTCCTCGTTCAGCGCGGGCACGGGGATATCAAAGCCATTGACCTCCTCGCTCAGGCCGTCGGAATAGGTGACGGTGTCGGTCGTGGGCTGCAAAAGCGACGCGCCGTCCTTCCGCGCGTCCTCCGCCGTGCCACAGAAGAGGTTCAGAATGCTCTTGGACGGCAGGCTGATGTGGATCGTCATCTGGCCGTTTTCGACCGTCAGCGTACCCTTGCCCTCGCAGGCCTCGTTCACGTGGAACATACTGCTGTCGGTGTTGAAGTCTGCGGTGTAAACGCCGTCGGCGAGCGCGGACTCAGTGTTGTTGTCCTGCGGATTGCCGTCCTCATTCTTCTGCCCGCAGCCGAAAAGCAGCGTGCAGAGCACCAGGGCGGTCAGCATCAGTGTCAGTGTTCTTTTCATTGGGAAATACCTCCATCCGGAAAAGGCTCCGAAGCGGTGCACAATCGCTTCGGAGCCCTTTGGGTCTATTTACGCGTTCAGGGCGTCAATGGCGGCCTGGGTGTGGGCGATGTAGAGCGCCTGCACATCGGCGATCTCGCCGAGGCCCGCGATCTGGCAGTCGACGGTGAAGTCGGCAGCCTCGAACATAGTCTTCCAGGAATCGTCGTCGCTGCCGGCCATGTCGTTGTTGGCGTGATCACCCGCAACGACCATCAGCGGGCGCAGGATGACGTTGGTGTAGCCCGCGGCCTTGACGGCCTCGATGACGGACTCGCAGGAGGTCTCCTCCGGCTCGCCCTCGACCGTGCCGATGAAGACATTCTCATAGCCAAGGTTCTGCATCTGGGCGCTCATCTGGCTGTAGCTGACCTTGGCGACGTGTGCGGTGCCGTGGCCCATGAAGACGAACGCGGCGCCAGCTTCCTTGGCAGCCTCGAGAGAGTCAAAGCCGCTTGCCTCGACCGCGGCGGCGGTGATGGCCTTGGCGACAACTTCCTTGTCGGCGTTGATGACGGTCGCGTCGCTGCCGACCTCGCCGAGCAGGGGTTCAGCGATGGAGACGGACTCGAACTGATCGCGATACTCGTCGATGGCGGCGCACATTTCGTCATACTCCGCGCCGTGCATCAGGTGCGTCGGCTGCACGACGAGGTTCTTGACGCCGTTGGCCACAGCGCGGTCGAGCGCCTGGGTCATGTTGTCGATCTTCTCGCCGTCGCGGGCCTGAATGTGGTTGATGATGATCTGAGCCGTGAAGGCGCGGCGGACGGACCAGTCGGGATAGGCCTCCTGCAGGGCGTCCTCGATGCTCTTGATATCGTTGACGCGGCTGTCGTTGTAGGACGTGCCGAAGGAGACGACCAGAAGCTCGTTCTCGCCGATGTCATCCTGGTTGCGGGGATCGTCCTTGGACGCATCGCCCGTGTCAAGGCCGAAGTACTCAGGGCTCGCTTCCTCACCCTCGACCATGGCCTTCTGCTCGTCGGTCAGCGCGTCCCAGGCAGCCTTGGCGGCCTCGCACTGCGCGTCGGTCTCATCGGTGCGCTCCTGAACGTAGATCGCGTCGATGAGCGCGGCGACATTGTCGGCTGCGGCCTTGTCGGTATCCTCCGTATTCTGCGTGTCGTCGGCAGCATCGTCCTTCTTGCTGCCACAGGCGGTCAGCACGCCCAGCAGCATCACGGCTGTGAGCAGGATCGCAAGTGCTTTTTTCATGTTTCTCTTTACCTTCTTCTTCAAAAATCGTTCTGAAAGAAATATAAAAGCGGCCATGGTGACCCACAGCCGCTCTCACGATTCCAACCAGCAACACCGCGCCGCGAAAAAATCGCGCCGCGGGTAAACTCGCAGAAATATCAGCCTGTGTGCAGCGGGCTTGAGATTTCTCACAGAGGCAGGTCTCCTGACTTCGTTCATCGCGGCGCTGCCCTTCCCAGTTTCCCAGTGGCTACGCAGGCCGTTCCCGTACACAGTGACTGCATCGTTCCGGATTCGCACCGGATTCTCTATTCTCCGCCTCGCGGCGGCACCTCTGCGATACAATTTTACATTTTTTCAGACATAGCAGATTATAGCATTTCCCGTCGAATTGTCAATGAGAAAAGCGCGGCAGCACACGCTGCGTGCGGCAAAAGTCCCGCAGGCCAGGCGAAATGATTTACATCTTGTGCGCGTCATCGGGTGCGATTCGGCGTTGCTTTTTTGCGCAGGAGAGGCAACCGCTTACGCCGCACCTGCCGTCAGGAGAAATCTGCCACTCGTGACCGCATGTACTGCACTTCCACCACACTTTTTATTCGAGCGCGCAGTAACCTCTTGCGGCGGCTTCGCGTTCTTCTCATAATCCCATTTCTTCAGCAGATCAGGGCGCTGCGCCGCGATGCTCCTCAGTCTTTTAGAACGATCTGCACAGTACAGACAATTATGTCCTCTTCTGCTTCGGTTGCTGACAGATGCCTCCCATTCATTGTTTCTTCTCACAGCGCTACCAGCTCTGGATGCGTCACAGATATCCGCAGGTGTTTATGATAATTGCAATACCGGCCCATCTTTTTTCTGGCGGTCTTTCGCGCTTACCTGCCATACAAACTCCCCGTGCTGCCACCAGAATATTTTGTTGGACCGAACTGTTACGTCCTCCGGTACGCGCGGCAGATTTTTAGTTGGGTGCCAAATCTGCACAAGCGGAGAATCAGCCAGCCAGTCCTTGGTTTCGACATAACAGTCAGGGCATCTGCTTTCACGGGAGCTGGTGTGGGAATAAACGCTCGCCTTCCAGACATGGCTCTCTACACATCGCCAGTATACTTCTCTTTCAGAGCCAAAAACGACATCACGCGGCCTCAAATGAAAACAAGCTGCTCCAACGGCAGAGGTGTCTTTGCCATCAGCTAAAGATTCCCCCTCGAAAACTCCGCTGTACAGAGTCTTCGAGGGGGAATCTTTGGTGTCAAACAGCATGTCTATCAAGGTACCGCCTTATATGGTCGTTTTGCTTTGCCGCTGATCATCCGGAAACACAAAGGTCGTCGATCACTTCGACTTCTTTTTTCTCCAGCAACTTCTTTACCCAGCCGCGGTCAGCCTTTCCGGCTTTGGTCGCCGCTACCTTAGCTTCATCCTTTTCGTGATAGACGCGAGCTGCCTCCAGCACCGTCGGCGCATCCTTGATGGGAATGGCGATCACACCGTCGTGGTCGGCAAGAATGATATCGCCGGGATACACGCTGATCTCTCCGCAGGCGATGGGAACGTTGATCTCGCCCGGGCCTTCTTTATAGGGTCCGCCAGGCGTGCTGCCCGTCGCATAAATGGGAAAGTCCCACTGTGAGAGCTCTTCTATATCGCGGATTGGTCCGTCAAGCACGATGCCAGCGATCTTCTTCTCATAACGCAGATAGGTCATCATGACTTCTCCGATCAACGCGCGTTTGTCATCTCCTTCATTGGAAACGACAAGCACGTCGCCCTCCCCCGCCATTTCCATCGCGGCGTGGATCATCAGGTTATCGCCTGCCCTGCATTTGACCGTCAGTGCAGAACCGACCAGCGGCCGCTTAGGCGAGCTGATGGGATGGATGCGCGGGTTCATGGCACAGGAGCGGCCCATGCAGTCAGCCACATTTGCGGCAGGCAGCTCACGGAAGCTTTCGATCAGCTCCGGTTCAGCCAAGGTCCGTTTGGTATAGATTCTATTTCCGCAGGACATTTTCTTCACTCCCTTCCAAGCTTTTTCAGCGCTTCCGCCATCCTGCGCAGCGCTTCCTGGATATTCTCCATGGAGTTTGCGTAGGAAATGCGCAGATAGCCGTTCATGTAAAATGCTTCGCCGAACACAACGGCGATCTCCGCCTCGTCCAGCAGGTAATTGGCAAGGTCCTTTGAGCTGTTGATTTGATAATTTTGATACTGCGTACCAAAGTACGAATCAACCTTGGGGAACAGATAGAACGCGCCGTGCGGCATTTCCAGCTCCACGCCCGGCATCGCTTTCAGTGCACCAAAAGCATAATCGCGGCGGCGTTCATATTCGCGGCGCATGGCCTCCACAGAATCCTGCGGTCCGGTCAGTGCCGCAACGCCCGCGCGCTGCGCAATGCAGTTTGCCGCAGAAGTCGCATGACTCTGGATGGATTTGATGCTGGCGGCAACTTCACCGACGGCGGCAGAATAACCCAAACGCCAGCCGGGGATGGCATAGGCCTTGGAAAAGCCGTTGATGGTCACGCAGCGCTCGCGCACCTCTTCGGAGATCGATGCAATGGAAAAGTGCTTTGCATCTCCGAAGATCAGCTTTTCGTATATTTCGTCCGCAATGATGTAAAAGTCCTTTTCAACGGCCAGCACCGCGAGCGCGCGCAGCGTCTGCTCGCTGTAAACCGCGCCGGTGGGGTTGTTGGGCGTGCAGATGATGATCGCCTTGGTGTGCGGCGTAACAGCCGCGGCAATGTCATCAACATTGAGGGCAAAGCCCGTCTCCGCCTTGCAGGGAACAAACACGGGCGCAGCACCGGTGAGCTTGACCATCTCGCTGTAGCTGACCCAGCATGGCGTGGGAATGATGACCTCATCGCCCGGGTCACACAGAGCCATTAAGGCGTTCATCACAGCCTGCTTTGCGCCTGTGCTGACGCAGATCTCATTGGGAGAGTAAACAAGATGGTTGTCCTTTTCCAGTTTGGCGCAGATCGCCTTGCGCAGCTCAATGATGCCGGGAATCGCCACATACTTGGAAAAGCCTTCTTCAATGGCGGCGATCGCCGCCTCCGCAATATTTTCGGGCGGGCGAAAATCCGGCTCACCAATATTGAGCTTGATAACGTCCTTGCCCTGTGCTTTCAGCTCCGTAACTTTTGCAGACAGCTCACCGGTAACAGATGCGACAATATTTTGTGCCCGCTGAGAAATCATAGAAATCGTCCTTTCCGTTTCAAACATCCAGGGGATAGGCCGAAGCATAGCGCTGCAAGAGGTCCTTGACCATGGGCAGCACCGCCTTACAGTTGTCCCGCGGATATTTGTGGGTAATATAATAGGTGCTTCTTGGGGATGGGGACGAGGTCATTTGCAGGCGATGCACATGCGGCTGTCTGGAAAGCTGCGCGGCTACGCTCAGCGGTACGACCGTCCAAAGTCCTTCCTCGCAGAAGAGCATTCTTGCCGGAGTCTGCGGATCGACCCAAAGATAGCTTTTGGCAGTGTGGAACCAGTACTCATGCCACTGCCGCAGAGAATATCCGCTCGGAATATAGAGATTCTTGCGCACATCCAGCGAGTCCGGAGTGACCGGCGCGGATGTGTCCACCTCCTTTTCCGAGTAGAGCAGCAGCTCGAACGGTTCCGTCAGCAGCGGCGTTACGATCAGGCTGGGAGAATGAAGTTCCACGGTCACGATGCCTACATCGTACTGCTTGCGTTCCACCATCGAATAGATATCGGGAGACTGCCCGGTGAGAACCGAAAGCTCCAGCTCCGGATCCGTACGCAGAAGCTCCTGATAGATCGGCGGCATCAGCGTATTGTTCAGCGAATCCACGCTGACGATGCGGATGCTCGTGCGGTTGTGCTCCTTCATCCCGATGATCTGGCCGTGCAGATTCATCCACTCCTCCGCCAGCGGGACAAGCTCCTTGCCGCTGGCAGTCAGCTCTATCGAGCGCTGACCTTTGTGGCGCACGATCAGCTCAACACCGATCTCCTCTTCCAGCTGGCAGATCCATTTGCTGATGCTCGACTGCGAGACATACAAGGATTCCGCCGCCTTTGATAGGCTGTTGGTATTGACCACTGCCAAAAATGCTTCAATATAACGATAGTCGATTATATTTCCTCCGGTAAACATTGGTATAACGAAGGATACCCCATGCAGCATGCGCTGCGTTATGCTTGGAGTATACCATCCGCACGCGCGGAACAAAAGAGAATAATTTTAGCATTAAATATTCCTGTACGCGATATTATGACAGATCGTGCAACTTTTCGCAAGAACGTCTTCCGTTATTTTCATGGATTTGTCAAAATATTCTCGTGCGCAATATTTTCGTCCACAAATCGGCGCTTTTCATTGGGTGCTGTGCGTGGTATGGTTCACTTACCCCATGAAAAAACCGCGTGTACTGTGTAAAAGCGCAAAAGGAGGAAAACGATCCATCATGTATGACATCATCATCCGCAATGGCCGTGTGATCGACCCGCAGAACAAATTCGACGCCAAAGCGGACGTAGCCATCTACAACGGAAAAATCGTTGGCGTCGGTGATTATCAGAACGCAGAAAGCGACCGCGTTCTTGATGCCGCAGGGCACATTGTTACCCCCGGCCTGATCGACGCCCACGCGCATCTGTGGCCGCTGACCAAAATGGGCATTTCCACAGAATGCACCTGTATCCCCAGCGCCGTCACAACGGCGATCGACGCCGGCAGCGCCGGCTGGGCGACCTACGAGACGAGCCGCGGCTTCATCAACACCTGCAAGGTGCGCGTGAAAACGTTGGTCAACGTCAGCCCCATGGGCCTGCCGTGCAACGGATACCTTGAAAATGTTGACCCGGATTATCTCGGCGGCGTATACGAGCGGGAGATCGAGCAGCTGTTTGATCGCTATCGCGGCGAGCTGATTGGCATCAAGCTGCGCGTCAACACCGGCGTCATCAAGGACATGGGTGAAAAGCCTCTGCTGCGGGCGCTGGAGCTGGCAGAGCGCTGCCACACGCACCTCGTCATCCACTCTTCAGAAACGGCGATCCCGTTCGGGCGACTGTGCGATCTTTTGCGTAAGGACGACATCCTGACGCACATGTACAATAAGCGCAACGACTCGATCCTGCTCGGTCCTGACGGCAAGGTCCGTCCCGAGGCATGGGAGGCGAGAAAGCGCGGCGTTTTGTTCGACGTCGGCCATGCACAGGGACACTGCGACGTTTCCGTCGCTAAAGCGGCCATCGAGCAGGGTTTCCTGCCCGATATGATCGGCACCGACGCCTGCGAAGAAGGCGCATTCCGTGAGCACCTGATGTTCTCCATGCCGTTTATCCTGTCCAAGATGCTCAGTCTGGGTCTGAGCCTGACGGATGCGATCTCGGCCACGACCGAGAAGCCCGCCAAATGGATCGGCATGGAAGATCAGATCGGATGCTTAAGCGCCGGTTCCTTTGCAGATGTTGCAATTTTTGACCTGAAAGATAAAGACTTTACCTACCGCGACCGCGGCGGAGCATTTTACACCGGTCACCAACTGCTCAAGCCAGTCGCTACGATCAAGGACGGACAGGTCGTTTACCGCGACCTTGAATTCTAATCAGACATCACAACAGGAGGGAAACATTGTGAAAAAGCTAAGCTTATCCACGCGAGTGTTTATCGGCTTCGGCTTAGGTATTTTGCTCGGCGTTATCTTCGGCGAAAAGATCCTTGTCATTAAGATCATCGGCGATATCTTCCTCAAGCTCATCAAGATGCTGACGGTTCCCCTGGTATTCTTCTCCATCATCAGCGGCATTACCAACCTCACGGACGTCAATAAACTCAAGCGCGTGGGCGCGAAGATCCTTGGCATGTACGTCGTCACCACACTGCTGGCTGGTTTCATCGGCCTTGGCATTGCACACCTGATCAATCCCGGTGTCGGTTTCCAGATCGATTCCTCCGCAATCGGCTCCTATGAAGCCACCGCAATGAACAGCGTTTCCGACACGCTGCTGGCCATGGTTCCGGATAACATCATCAATGCAATGGCCAACACCAACATGATGGGCATCATCATCTTCTGTGCGATCTTCGGCTGCGCTATGGTCATGCTGGGCACCAAAGTCTCTGTCGTCAAGGATTTCATCGTTCAGACCACGGATATCATGTACAAAATGACCGCCATCATCATGGAGACCTCCCCGTTTGGCGTCTGCGCCCTGATGGCCTGTGCGATTGGCCAGTACGGCACAAAGATCTTTGGGCCCCTTGGCAAGTTCATCCTCTGCGACTATCTCAACTGCGCCGTCATCGTCTTTGTCATGTACTTCCTGATCCTGAAGTTCATGGGCAAGGTCAAGTTCCCGTATTTTATGCGCAAGATCCTGCCTCTGTGGGCCATGACCGCGGCGACCACCAGCTCCTCCGGCTCTCTGCCCGTCACCATGCGCATCACGCGCGATGACTTCAAGGTCGAAGAAGAGCTCTACGGCTTCTCTCTTCCCCTTGGCGCGACCATCAACATGAACGCCGGCGGCGCATACTACTCCGCGGCTGTCGTCTTCGCGGCTCAGATCTACGGCGTGCCCCTGACGCTCACGCAGGAGATCACCATCGTCATTCTCGCGACGCTTATCTCCGTCGGCTCTCCCGGCATCCCGGGCGGCGGTATCGTAATGACCATCATGCTGCTCACCACCATGGGTCTCCCCGTCGACATCATGGGTATGATTGCTGGCATCTATAAAATCATCGACATCGCGCACACCACCATCAACTGCACCGGTGACGTTGTCAGCACTATCGCCGTCGCCAGAAGCGAAGGCATGATCCACGACGAGTACAGCGAGAAGCACACCGCCGCTTAACACTGATTACTTTTTTCCATACGTTCTCTTTAAGACCCGGGATCTGCAAGACCAGATCCAATCGATCCCCCGGCTCAGCCGGGGGATCGATCATTTGTCGCCACACCTTATACTACACCAATCGTATTGTTCTCAGCATTCTATACAGAAAGTAGTACCGCTTTGAAAATATCTTTTCAGCAAAAAGCCACCTTAAACTTGTCGTTTAAGGTGGCTTTTTTGTCTTTTGTTGCCAAAAAAGATACATCTGCCTATGTTAATTTGATGTTCTACAGTTTTATTCTGCGAAATATCCTGTCGACTATGTGTACAGTTGCAGATATCCGTTGGCTATGCTATACTTTTAATATCCTGTTACCACGCATTCAGGCCATCTATTGAGGTAAGAAAGGAACAATTCATGGAGGAAAAAGTGATTCAGACGCTGAGCAGGCAAAGGGACTCCGGAACAATTGTAGAGTTGGTGGAAAATGAAGCAGGGTTTCGCTTTGTGGTGAAGCGAGTCCAGAATCTGGAGGCCCCTATCTACCGAGCTATTTTTCAGAAGGAAACACAGGCCCTGACACGGCTGAAGGCCTGCGAGAACATTGTCCGTATATTCCGTTCGGATATCCAGGCCGCTCCGGATGGACGGAGTGAAGGCATCATTTCCATGGAGTATGTTCAGGGACGCCCCCTGTCCCAGATGCTAGATGTGATTCCGAATGCCTCAACCCGGTACAACCTGGTAAAGCAACTGACCAATGCCATCCAACACGCCCATCGAAACTCCGTGATTCACCGGGATATCAATCCCTCCAACATCCTCATTACCGACTCGTTTGAGCTGAAGCTGATTGATTTCGGAATCGCAAAAATCCGCGGGATGTTCCAGGACGGAACCACATATCAGTTTGCTACCCAGAATTATTCCGCGCCGGAAGTAACCGTCCACAGTGAAAATGCAACAGAGCGCAGCGATATCTATTCGCTGGGTGCTGTCATTTATTTTCTTTTCACCGGTGAAGTCCCAGTGACGGCTACTGAAATGCCCACGGCTATCCAATCCGCTGGCGGCATCGATGTAAAGTTAAAGGAAGTCCTTTTGAAGATGTGTGCCCCTGCCCCGGCGGACCGATATGAAAACATTGATGACTGCGAACTGGCCCTGGCTCCGCTCTACCAGCGGTATTGCGGCAGCGACGAGCGGTACTTTTTCGCCGTCCCCACCAATGCGCTCGACGATCTGAAAAGACGTAACCTAGTACGGCGGGATATGCCCTATTTAGAGTTGCTGGACAGCTTCCTTCCCGCCCAGTTTGCTTATATGTGATAAAGAAGTAATAGAAGTGTAAAAAATTTTGCCGTTCCTATCCGGCACTTGCGCAGGGTGTCGGATAGGTCGGGCTTTATTCTTCGGGCAAGTCAATCTTGCCTACAAAGCTGTAATAAATATCAATGCGCTGGCGGCGTACTTCGTTCTCGTCATACTCACATTCATAGACAACGATTTTCTCCACCATTTCACGCAAAAGGGTGTGTGTCAGTTCTTCGATAGAAAGGTACTTGCGGACAATGCTCATAAACTTTTCAGCGTTTACCGTGGCTTCCTGTGCCTTGTCCAGTTCGCCCTGCAATGCGGCGGCTTTCTCTTTCAGTTCCCGCTGCTCGGCTTCGTAGTCTGCGGACATTTCCATGAAACGCTCATCACTGATTTTCCCGTTTACATTGTCCTCATACAGACGCTTGATGTAGCGGGAAAGTTCTGCAATGCGGCTCTGCACCTGTTCAAGCTGCTTGGCTGCCGCCGCCAGCTTCCGCTTGCCGCCCATTTCGTTTTGCTGGATAAGCAGCTTCACGAACCGGGCTTCGTGCTTCTGTGCATAGGCGGTCACTTTCCGCAGATTGTCCAGCACACCCGCCGTCAAAAGGTCGGTGCGGATGAAGTGCGCCGTACAGTCGGCGGTGCGCTTCTTATAGCTGCCGCAGATGTAGCAATCCTGCTTTCTCTTGTCGGTCTGATACCGCTGCTGGTACATCACATGACCGCAATCGGCGCAGAACAGCAAGCCGGAGAACAAGCCCACATCATCGTAGCGGTTGGGGCGTTTGCGCTGCTTGCGTAACTCCTGCACCCGTTCCCATGTCTGCAAGTCGATGATTGGCTCATGGTGGTTCTCGAAAATCGCCTGTTTCTCAATGGGATTGTCTACGCTGTGCTTCATCTTGTAGGATGGTTTTTCCGTCTTGAAATTCACAAGACAGCCTGTGTACTCCCGGTTTTCCAGAAGATGAACAACGGTATTGGTCGCCCACTTACATTCATAGCCGGGGTGGTAGCGGCGTGTGCTGCCTGTGCGCTGGTATTCCAGCGTCCCCGGCGTGGGGATTTGCTGCTCGGTCAGCATACGGGCTATCTTGGTAGGCCCGTTTCCGGCAAGGCAGAGCTGATAAATCTGCTTGACTACCGAGGCGGCTTCCTCGTCAATGATGAAATTCTCGTCATCGTCCATGAGGTAGCCGTACACGGGCTTGCTGGTAACAGGCTTTCCGCTTAGACCTTTTGCTTTCTTAACTGCCTTGATTTTCTTGCTCGTATCTCTCACCATCCATTCGTTGAAAAGATTACGCAGCGGGGTAAAATCGTTGTCGCCCATTGCGCTGTCCACTCCGTCATTGATAGCGATAAAGCGGACGCCTTTCTGTGGGAAAAGCATTTCTGTGTACATTCCCACTTGGAGATAATTTCGCCCTAAACGTGACATATCCTTGACTATGACTGTGCCGACTTTTCCGGCTTCAATGTCTGCAAGCATGGCTTGAAATCCGGGTCTTTGGAAGTTCGCACCACTATAACCGTCATCCGTGTACCAGCAGAGGTTGGTAAAGCCGTTCTGCTTGGCGTAGGTTTCCAAAATGCGCTTTTGGTTGGATATAGAGTTGCTTTCTCCTTGCAGTTCATCTTCATGGGATAATCTCGGATAAAGGGCGGTAATAAGGTTTTGGGTTGTCTGTCTTAACATGGTTTCCTCCGTTTCCGACAGCCAGCCCCACTATTCCGTACTTTGATTGTACCATACAGCGGGGCGGCGTGTATATCGGCAAAATGTGAAAAATGCTTCTTTACAGCCCGTCATATTGCCGATTTTTGCGTAGCGGTTTCCGCTTCCAGCACCTTAGCCATTTTGTCGGCTGCGGTTTCCGTGGCACTCTGCTTGAAAAAGCCGGACACCACAAGGACGGAGTTCCCTATGCGGATTTCCGTCACGCAGTCGGCGGGTGCGGTGCTTTTCATGTCGTGTCTGATATGCTCTTTTTTCTCGGTCATAGGCGAACTCCTTTCAATCGTTCATCAGTTGCTTTAAGCGGTTTAGCTTGTTTTGTGCGCTTTCCCTGCGGAAGTTCTCGCCGGAGAAGCAGACCGGGGCGCACATTTCAAGCAGTCGGTCATAAATCCGGGCGTGGGGCGTGTCCTGCGGGTTCTGTAACTCGGTAAGCGTGAGGTTGGTCGTGACGATCAGCGGCTTGCCGCTTCGGTAACGACTGTCAATCACATTGTAGACTTGCTCCAATCCGTACTCTGTGCCACGCTCCATTCCAAAATCATCAAGGATAAGCAGCGGATAGCGGCAGAGGTTGGAAATATATTCGTTCTTGCCCTCAAAGGTAGCTGCAAGGTCATTGAGGATAAGGGCAAAGTTCGTCATGCGGACGGAGATTTCTTTCTCCATGAGGGCGTTTGCGATACATCCGGCAAGGTAGCTTTTGCCTGTGCCGACGCTGCCCCAAAGCAGATAGCCGATGTTCCCGGCTTTCATGTCCTCCCAATGTTCTACATAGAAATGGGCGGTTTTCATCTGCGGGTTTCTGCCGTTGTCATTGGCAAAGTTCCATTCCCGCATAGCCGGGTCGGTAAAGCCCCGGCGTTTCAAGTCCTCCACAATGTCAAGGTGTTTCCTGCGCTGCTCGGCGGCTTCTCGCTCCATGCGTTTTTCACGCTGGCAGTCACATTCTGCCGGGTGTCGGTCACGCCCAAACAGGGCGATTTTGTCAGCCGGGAAATAGGCTTCTTTCGGCGTCTGGCATTTGCCGCAGTAGAGCAGACCGTCCTCGCCTGTGTAGTCCTCCGGCTCGGCGGTGGCTGCTGGTATCTGTAAATTCGTATCTTCAAAAGCTGGCTTCATAGACTTTCTCCCTCCTTGTAGCTGTAATCGGGTATGCCCTGTTTCGGGGCAGCTTTAGCGGTATCGTCAGCCGCCCATCTGCGGATAGTGGCGGCATGGTTCTTGTATTTCCTCCCGGTGGAAGCGATATAGCCGGATAGCCGGTCAATGTAATACTCCCACTTGTCGGGCAGCTCTGCTTTCAGTTCAGAAAGCTCCGTATCTGTCAAAATCACATTTTCATATCTGCCGTAAGCTGCGGGGGCGGCTCGTCCCTGTTCTGACTCTCTCTCTTTTTCTATCTCTATATCTATCTCTTTCTTTATCTCTATCTCTGGTGGACAAATGTCCGCTTTTGCTTCGGACACTTGTCCACTAAGCCGTTTTTGCTCTGAAATCTTCATTCTTGCCCTGCGCTTACGCTCCCCCTCGGTAGAGGACTGACCGATGAAAAGCTCGATATTGCTCATATACAAAGCCCCGTTGTCCAGCGGTTCAACAAGCCCCAGCTTCATAAAGATTTGCAAAGCCCTCTCGACTGTGCCGACCTGTTGGCGGGTAATGGTGGCTATCATTTGGGCGGTATAGGGGATATTCTCGTCAAGCTGCAAAGTGCCGCCGTATTTCAGCGATTTTAAGTACAGCTTCAAGAGGATATTGGAATACAGCATACCGTCCTGCATACTTTCCAGCAGCACGATAGCGTCATCGTCAAAATAGCTTTCTTTCAGTTTGAGGTAATAATATTTACGGTTATCTGACATAATCTTGGTTCTCCTTATCTGCGGGGCGGGCTTTCCATCTCTTTGAGTAATACCGGGGGCAGAGTAGCACGATAGCCCTAAAACTCTGCTTGCAGTCATGGGTACAGCCCCGGCAAAGGGCATTGAAAGTAATGCGGTTTCGCTCATTGAGGAAGAACGCCCATTCCAGCCGCCGCTTCTTGCTCATTCTCGGCATGAAAAATGTTCCTTTCTCCGTTTTGGTCGGGTGTAAGGGGACAGGGGCAAAATCTGTATGTTCCCGGTATCATTTTCGGGGAAAATCTGCCCTGTAAGCCCCGTTGGAAAGGTCAGGGGTATTGCGGATAGGGTATGGCATACCCCCTGCCTTTTGTATGGTTTCGGTATCATTTCGGGGCGGTTTTTAACGCTCCTGTTCGTGCTTTTTCTGACGGCTCGGTGTGCCGTGCAGTATCTGCTCGGCGTTGCGCTTGGCGGTGGCAAGCTGCTCATACTCGGCTTTGGCGGTGCGGTAGGTGTTGTAGGCTGCGTTTTTCTTGGAAATGAGGGCTTCAATCTCCGTATTCAGCTTGGAAATGGCGGGCAGCTTCTTTCCCGGTGCAAGCACCTTTAGCTGGCGCAGGGCGGCTTCATAGATAATAAAATCAGCTTCATTTGCCCGGTAGTAGGCTTCCGCTTTCTTGCCGGACAGCTTTTTATGAGCGTCAATGGTGGGGCGGGTGCGGCGGTAATTGCTGACAACCTTTCGCAGATTTTTCTTGTCGGAAATGCTCTGCTCAATGCCCCGCAGACTTTCCCTTGCTTCAGACAGGGCTTTCCGGCTGTCCTCCACGGCTGCACCCAGCTTGTCAAGGTCAAGCAATCCATTCTCCATGAGGAAGTTGTGGGTAGCCGCCATCTGTTTGAGGTTGTGCAGGGTAGCCCAGCGGTCATAGCCTGCGCCCTTGCCCTCGGCTCGTTTGGCTTCCCGGTCAACCATACGCTGTAATCCGTCCTGTTTCGGGGCGGTTTTGGCGGCTTTTGTCCGCTGTAAATGCCCCATAATGCTGTCGGGGTATTCGGGTATGGCTGCGGTCTTTTCGGCTGCTCTGTGGGCGTTCTGCTCCAAAATGGCAAGTACGGCAGTACGGTCAAAATCGTCCCCCAGCTTCCGGGCAGTAATGGGCTTGGTTCTGTCCGGCATGAGATAGGACAGCCGCCCCCGGCTCTCTTTGACGGAGATTCCCGATTGTAAAAGCAAAGCTGAAAATTCGTCAAAGGTGGTGGCTTTCTCCAACATTTTCCGTATGGTCTGCCGTAGCCGCTGCTTGTCCGTTTCAAACTTCGTCTGCCGGGGCATGATACCGTCCGCTATCATCGGCGCATTGGCTTTATCAAGGGCAAGCTGCCCTTTCTTCTGCGCCCAGTATTCACGCTCGGTAATGCGGTTCTTGCTGCCATGCAACAGGTCAATCTGATACAGATTTTCCCGGTGGCACATCTCCATGACTTCGGACTTGAAATATTCCATAGCTGCGTCTGTGCAGCGGTGCTTGCAGCCGTCTTTCGTGTCTGCTGGTCTGTCCATGTAGGGCAGAAGCGGAACAGCTTCAATCCGCAGGGAATTGATAACGATATGCACATGAATGTTGCCGGAATGGTTATGCCCGTCCGGGTGGGTGCAGACAATGGCTTGGTGTCCGGGGAAATGCTCTTTGCAAAATTCCTCGCCCAGCGATTGTGCCTTATCAACGGTCAAGCCGTTGTCCGTTCCGTCCCGTGGGTCGAAGCTGATGATATAGTGGTGGGACTTCACATCTTCCCGTTTTTGGTTTTTGCCATAGCGGAGATTGGAGCGCATACAGGCTACGGCAAAATCTTCATCGCCGCAGTTCAGCGTGGCAAGGCGGTAGTCCTCACGGGGGACAAGCCGCCCGTTTTCATCAAGGGTAGGCTTCATGGTAAACTCGTCATGCTCAAAGGTAAGGTACTGCTCGGCTGCCCCGTAGTCGGCATTTTTAGAGCTGATATGTTTGAATGTTGCCAACGGCTTCACCTACTTTCTGCAAGACTTCAAACTTCAAGGCTGCAAGGTCGGAAATGGCGGCTCGGACTTCGCCGGACAGGGCGTTGTACGGCACACCGTATTCGTTCAGATACCGGGCAATCTGATTGAGGTTGCCGCCGATTCTGCCATATTCGGCGGTCAGCTTCCCGACTGCGGCAAGCAGTTCATCATTGACCGGGGACACGGTAACAATGGGGCGTATGGTTGCCCGTGTAATGGCTTGCCGGATAAATTC
>CDZS01047538.1_pt1 | contig 145105 bp, 151 predicted proteins | sample 557751 | NCBI WGS metagenome assembly CDZS01 (sample SAMEA3182113, study PRJEB8094) | gut metagenome | biome: human; feature: gut; material: Stool; isolation source: human stools | place: Canada | collected 2013-05-07 | reverse complement strand
GATATTCAGGAGATGGATATCACAGATGCGGCCAGCGTGGAAAAGGTGATCGGAGAGGCGGCACCGGACGCTGTGGTACACTGTGCAGCCTATACCGCAGTGGATGCAGCGGAGGATAACGTGGAAATCTGCCGTAAGGTCAATGCGGACGGCACACAGAACATTGCGAATGTCTGCAAGAAGCTGGACTGCAAGATGGTCTATATCAGTACCGATTATGTGTTTGACGGCGAGGGCACCAGACCCTGGGAGCCAGAGGACGAGCGTCATCCGCTGAATGTATACGGACAGACCAAATACGAAGGAGAACTGGCAGTACAGAATACACTGGAGAAATATTTTATCGTAAGAATCTCCTGGGTATTCGGAGTCAACGGCAAGAACTTCATCAAGACCATGCTGAATCTGGGCAAGACCCATGATCATCTCACAGTGGTGAATGACCAGTTCGGATCTCCTACCTATACTTATGATCTGGCAAGGCTTCTGGTGGATATGATCCTGACGGATAAATACGGTATCTATCATGCTACCAACGAAGGTATCTGTAACTGGTATGAATTTGCCTGCGAGATATTCCGCCAGGCTGGCATGAAAGTGGATGTGGCTCCTGTACCGGCTTCCGAGTATCCGACGAAAGCCAAGCGACCGGAGAACAGCCGCATGAGCAAAGCCAAGCTGACAGAGAACGGATTCGTAAGGCTTCCTTCCTGGCAGGATGCGTTAGAGAGATATCTGAAAGAAATTCTGTAAACAGATTTTGTGTAAGCAGGAAAATAACGGGAAATACTTCAGGGAGCGGTATCGGAAACGGTACGGCTCCCATTTTGGCGAATGTACATCATCGAGCTTTTAAGCGAGATGGTGTACAAAGTATACAAATCGAGTAGGAGCCAGCCTACTCGACTTATAATATATGAAAAAGTCATGAAAAACCCTGTAAATTTCACGAAAAACCTGTTGACAACGGAAGTCGGAACAAGTATACTGTTAAAGCGTGCCAGAAAAGGTGCGTCTATTATACTATTAAGAAAGAGGTGAAACAGAATGCCAACATTTAACCAGTTAGTAAGAAAAGGACGTCAGACTTCTGTTAAGAAGTCTACTGCACCTGCTCTCCAGAAGGGTTACAACTCTCTTCACAAGAAAGCAACAGACGTTTCTGCTCCCCAGAAGCGTGGTGTATGTACCGCTGTTAAGACAGCAACTCCTAAAAAGCCTAACTCTGCTCTTAGAAAGATCGCCAGAGTACGTCTTTCCAACGGAATCGAAGTTACCAGCTACATTCCCGGTGAAGGTCACAATCTGCAGGAGCACAGCGTTGTTTTGATCCGTGGTGGTCGTGTTAAGGACCTGCCCGGTACCAGATACCACATCATCCGTGGTACCCTTGATACTGCCGGTGTCGCTAACAGAAAACAGGCTCGTTCCAAGTACGGCGCTAAGAGACCTAAGGATGCTAAGAAATAAGTAGTATCCGAGGCGTTTTGAACGTCGGACCGAGAGTCCGATGAAAATCCGCAAGGATTTTTGGAGATGTCAGTGAGACATCTTTGTACCACAAAAACGAAACTAAGAAAAGTGTTGGAATTCTGTGATACAGATATAACAGCGCGAACACTTGGGGAAACACATGTGAGTACCGATGATTTAACGTAACTAGTGAGAAGACAAGACCGACATGAAAAGAGAGCGTAAGCTTGCTTACGAGCGAACTTTTTATGGAGGGATTGGTCGGCGAACAGCCGACATCGAGGCATCTTTGATGCCGAGATAACGGATCTCACGAGAACAATTTGTTAAGGAGGGAAGAACCGTGCCACGTAAAGGACATATTCAGAAAAGAGATGTATTAGCAGATCCTTTATACAACAACAAAGTGGTTACCAAGCTTGTCAACAACATCATGCTGGATGGCAAGAAGGGTGTAGCCCAGAAGATCGTATACGGAGCATTTGCTAAGGTTGAAGAGAAGAGCGGCAAGCCTGCTCTGGAAGTATTCGAAGAGGCTATGAACAACATCATGCCTGTTCTGGAAGTAAAAGCAAGACGTATCGGTGGTGCTACCTATCAGGTACCTATCGAGGTCAGACCTGAGAGACGTCAGGCTCTGGGCCTTCGTTGGTTGACCATGTTCTCTCGTAAGAGAAGTGAGAAGACCATGGAAGACAGACTTGCTAACGAAATTCTTGACGCAGCCAACAATACCGGATCTGCTGTTAAGAGAAAAGAAGACATGCACAAGATGGCAGAAGCAAACAAGGCTTTTGCTCATTACAGATTCTAGTAGGAGGGAAAAAACTTGGCTGGAAGAGAATATCCGTTAGAGAGAACCAGAAATATCGGAATTATGGCTCATATCGATGCCGGTAAGACCACTACTACCGAGCGTATTCTGTATTACACAGGTGTTAACTACAAGATCGGTGATACTCACGAAGGTACTGCTACCATGGACTGGATGGCTCAGGAGCAGGAGAGAGGTATTACCATTACATCTGCAGCTACGACCTGTCACTGGACTCTGGAAAAAGAGACCAAACCCATGCCCGGTGCTCTGGAGCATCGTATCAACATTATTGATACCCCGGGTCACGTAGACTTCACCGTTGAAGTTGAGCGTTCCCTTCGTGTACTGGATGGCGCCGTTGGTGTCTTCTGTGCAAAGGGTGGTGTAGAGCCTCAGTCTGAGAACGTATGGCGTCAGGCTGATACCTACAACGTACCTCGTATGGCATTCATCAACAAGATGGATATCCTGGGTGCTAACTTCTACGCAGCAGTAGATCAGATCCGTACCAGACTTGGTAAGAATGCTATCTGCCTTCAGTTGCCTATTGGTAAGGAAGATGAATTCAAGGGAATCATCGATCTGTTCGAGATGAAGGCTTATATCTACAACGACGAGAAGGGTGATGACATCACTGTTACCGATGACCTTGGAGATATGGCTGATGAGGCTGCTTTATATCATGACGAGCTCATTGAAAAGGTTTGTGAGCTGGATGATGATCTGACAATGATGTATCTGGAAGGTGAAATTCCTTCCGTTGAAGAGATGAAGGCTGCTTTGAGAAAAGCTACCTGTGAGTGCAGAGCCGTTCCCGTATGCTGCGGTACTGCTTACAGAAATAAGGGTGTTCAGAAGCTTCTGGATGCTATTATCGAGTATATGCCTTCTCCTCTGGATGTACCGGCTATTAAGGGTGTTGACCTTGACGGTAATGAAGTAGAGAGAAAGTCTTCCGATGAAGAGCCTTTCGCTGCACTTGCATTCAAGATCATGACTGACCCGTTCGTAGGTAAGCTTGCTTACTTCCGTGTATATTCCGGTACTCTGAATTCCGGTTCTTATGTACTCAATGCTACTAAGGACAAGAAGGAACGTGTAGGACGTATCCTGCAGATGCATGCGAACAAGCGTGCAGAGCTGGAAAAGGTTTACTCCGGTGATATCGCAGCAGCAGTTGGTTTCAAGTTCACCACTACCGGTGATACCATCTGTGATGAGCAGCATCCTGTAATCCTTGAGTCCATGGAGTTCCCTGAGCCCGTTATCGAGCTGGCTATCGAGCCTAAGACCAAAGCCGGTCAGGGCAAGATGGGTGAAGCTCTTGCAAAACTGGCAGAAGAAGATCCTACTTTCCGTGCTCATACCAATCAGGAGACCGGTCAGACTATCATCGCCGGTATGGGTGAGCTGCATCTGGAGATCATCGTTGACCGTCTGCTTCGTGAGTTCCATGTAGAAGCTAACGTAGGTGCTCCTCAGGTTGCTTATAAGGAAGCGTTTACCAAGGCTGTCGAAGTGGATTCCAAGTATGCTAAGCAGTCCGGTGGTCGTGGACAGTATGGACATTGTAAAGTTAAGTTTGAGCCCCTGGAGGCTAACTGTGAGAAGTTTGAATTTGATCCTAAGGCAAACATTCTGATCAACGATCCTCCTACCCTGTTATTCGAATCTACTGTAGTTGGTGGTTCCATTCCTAAGGAATACATCCCCGCAGTAGGTGAAGGTATCCAGGAAGCAGCTCAGGCTGGTATCTTGGGTGGATTCCCTGTACTGGGTGTTCATGCGAACGTATATGATGGATCCTATCATGAGGTCGATTCCTCCGAGATGGCATTCCACATTGCAGGTTCCATGGCATTCAAGGAAGCAATGCAGAAGGCAGCTCCTGTACTGCTTGAGCCGATCATGAAGGTTGAGGTTACCATGCCCGAGGAATACATGGGCGATGTAATCGGTGACCTGAACTCCCGTCGTGGTCGTGTAGAAGGTATGGAAGACATCGGCGGTGGTAAGATGGTTAAGGCTTTCGTTCCCCTTGCTGAGATGTTCGGTTACTCCACAGACCTGCGTTCCAAGACCCAGGGTCGTGGTAACTACTCCATGTTCTTCGAAAAGTATGAGCCCGTTCCTAAGAACGTTCAGGAAAAGGTTCTTGCTGCAAAGGCGAAATAAGCATTAAAACAATAAAAATAACTTGAAAAACCTCTGATTATTTAATATAATCAGAGGTAGCCGAGTTAAAAAGCGCCGAGTGCGCGTTCGCCACTTCGGCGAGTAGAAAAATATAAACAGTTTAATTATTTTAAGGAGGACTTAAATAATGGCTAAAGCTAAATTTGACAGAACAAAGCCCCATTGTAACATTGGTACCATCGGTCACGTTGACCATGGTAAAACCACTCTGACCGCTGCAATCTCCAAGGTTCTTTCCGAGAGAGTACCCGGTAACGAGAAGGTTGACTTCGATAACATCGATAAGGCTCCCGAAGAGAGAGAGCGTGGTATCACCATTTCTACCGCTCACATCGAGTACCAGACCGAGAAGAGACACTATGCACACGTTGACTGCCCGGGCCATGCTGACTACGTTAAGAACATGATCACCGGTGCTGCACAGATGGATGGTGCTATCCTCGTTGTAGCTGCTACTGATGGTGTTATGGCTCAGACCAAGGAGCACATCCTTCTGTCCCGTCAGGTAGGTGTTCCTTACATCATCGTATTCCTGAACAAGTGTGATATGGTTGACGATCCCGAGCTGATCGAGCTGGTTGAGATGGAAGTAACCGAGCAGCTGGAAGAGTACGACTTCAATGACTGCCCTATCATCAAGGGTTCCGCTCTGAAGGCTCTGGAAGATCCCAGCAGCGAGTGGGGCGACAAGATCATGGAACTGATGGATACTGTAGATTCTTATATCCCTGATCCTCAGCGTGATACTGATAAGCCTTTCCTGATGCCCGTCGAGGACGTATTCACCATTACCGGTCGTGGTACCGTTGCTACCGGTCGTGTAGAGCGTGGTGTTCTGCATCTGAATGATGAAGTTGAAATTGTTGGTATCAAGGAAGAGACCAAGAAGACTGTTGTAACCGGTATCGAAATGTTCCGTAAGATGCTGGATGAGGCACAGGCTGGTGATAACATCGGTGCTCTGCTTCGTGGTATCCAGAGAACTGAAATCGAAAGAGGACAGGTTCTGGCTAAACCCGGTACTGTTACCTGCCACAGAAAGTTTACCGCTCAGGTTTACGTTCTGACCAAGGATGAAGGTGGACGTCATACTCCTTTCTTCAACAACTATCGTCCTCAGTTCTACTTCAGAACCACCGACGTTACCGGCGTTTGCGAACTGCCTGCTGGCGTTGAGATGTGCATGCCTGGTGATAACGTAGAGATGACCATCGAACTGATCCATCCTATCGCTATGGAGCAGGGTCTTACCTTCGCTATCCGTGAGGGTGGTAGAACCGTAGGTTCAGGAAGAGTTGCTACTATTATCGAGTAATCAATATCTGATTATAGATAAATGCAGTAAAATTAAGGCTTCCAGAGGTTTTCCTCTGGGAGCCTTTTTACGTCTGAATAGCAGTGAAAGTGTAGTCAGCGGTGCTAAAACGGTGCCGAAAATAAGCTTCTATAAGAATAAATTTGATAAAATTACCTATAATAGTATTGTTAATAATAATATCCTTTGACAAATGCGGGGATAAGTGATAAAGTTTAAAATGACTCTATCAAAGCATATTCGGAGAAAAAAGTACATAAAACAATGTTAATAATTTGGGAGGTAGATATATGTTAATACAATATTCTGTAAAGAATTATAAATCTATAAAAGATGAAATAATTATTAATTTTACTGCTATGCAAAAAAATGTAGAAGCAGATAAACTTCTTAGTGATGAGTTGGGGAGCTCTGTTTATAGATGTGTTGGTTTAGTAGGCCCAAATGCAAGTGGAAAAAGTAACATTATTAATTCGTTGTTTTTTGCTTTGAAATTTATTAATTCTACAATAGAACGAAAAGAAAAATCTAAAATTAATATTGAAATGTTTATGCTTGATAAAGATAGTAGAGAGGATGGATCGTCATTCGAGTTTATTTTTTGCGAGAATAATATAAAGTATGTTTATGGCTTTACAATAGATACAGAGCGTGTTTTAGAGGAGTATCTTTTAGCGTATTATTCAAAGAAGGCAACGACACTTTTTGAGAGAGATGTAAACAACACACCTGAATATAATTTTAGGGGGAATGATGTTAAGGTTCAAAATGAGATAGCTCAAAAAACAAATTCAAATAGACTATATTTGCCAGTTGCAGCAGAGTGGGGATATGAAAAGATAAAAACTCCATACAAATGGTTTGAAAAAATGTTTAGGCAATATGGTGATATGAATATTAGCCAAGTAATAGCAGATGTAGTGAAAGATAGTTCTCAAAAAGATATGCTATTAGAGGCACTTTCCAAGGCAGATTTTAATATAAAAGATATATATGTAAAGAATAAGAAGATAGAAAAGCAACATAGAGATGCAATGCTTCAATTCCTAACCAATATGTTAGGAGAAGGTGAGGTTTCAGAAGATTTAATACCTGAAGATAGACCAGTGATTTGGATTACTCATGCTAGCAAGAGCGGAGAAACATTTGATATTGAAATTAATGATGATTCCGCTGGAACAAGTGACATTATAGATAATATTGCTGAAATGCTTTTTATAAATAAAGAAGGGGGATTATTTATAGAAGATGAGTTAGGCAGAAATTATCATACAAAGTTAACAGAGTATTTCATAGAATTGTTTAATAATAAAGTAAATTGTGGAAAGGCACAGCTGTTTTTCAGTACACACGATACCAAAATTCTCAATTTGTTAAACCCTGAACAAATCTATTTAGTGGATAAGGATGAAGATGGAGCAACATATGTTAAGCTTCTGGACGATTATTTAATTAGAGAAAAAGATAATATTGAACTAGGTTACTTAAAAGGACGATATGGAGCTGTTCCGAATATTAAGGAGTAGATAGGATATGCGTACAAGAGCAAGAGGAAAAGAGCAAAAAGGAAAGAGTACAAAAGAAAAACCCTGCAAAATATATATTTTTACAGAAGGAGATACAGAGGAAATCTACTTACAACACTATGACAATAAGAAAAAAGGAATTGAGGTTATTCCAGTTGATCCTAAGCATACTGACGCAGTAGGAATTGTAAAATACGCAAAAAAATATATAGATGATAATGAAGTAGATGTAGAATTGGGAGACAAGCGCTATTGTGTATTTGATTCCGATCCTGAATCTAACCCCAATATTAATGAAGCGTTTGATTTGGTTAATGGTTATAAGCATAAAGGGTTAGAATGTATATTTTCAAATCCATCATTTGAGATTTGGTTTATATTACATTATAGGAAAGCTCCCTATGGAAAAAGCGCAGAAGATGTTAAAAAAATTGTAAAGGATTTGGTAAAGGAAGAAGAACCTGAGTATAAAGAAACCACGGATATATTCGATATTTTGTTAGATAAGCAAGATAAGGCTTTTAAAGAGGCAGTAATGTTACATAAGACACAAGCAGAAGTACATAAAAGTGTTTTTTCGCATGAATGTAATCCGTATACTAATATGTTCGAATTTATTACATATATTAAAGAAGTAAAGAAAGATATTAGATAATACAGAATAATTTGTTTTAGTGTGTATTTCTAAATATTTTGATGAGTGGAGGGTGCGGACATTTTCTTGGACTATCTAAGTGACCAATCCAAGTTGATAATATGAAAATATAGAACTCCAGTGAACGCATATATTCACTGGAGTTATTTTTTACCACCCTTTAATCTGTTTTATCTGTTCTGCCCGTTCGGGATCTCTGTGATATTGGAGCTTAAATTGTATCGTTTCCACAACCTCTTTCCGGGCTTCATCATCCAATTGATAAAAAGATGTCAGTAAATTATCCACATCCGGCATATTGTTTTTCCCGAAGAGATACATAAGCGGGTACATGGAATTTTTTAAATACGTTTTTACCCGATTTCCGTCAAGAGCTCCGTTCAATCCATTGGGTAATGTAGGATATATTTCTTCTTCTGTGATTGCACCGGAAAAGGGACTGGCAGAGCATATCTCATTTACGTCAATTTCTAATTCATTTGCCAGTCTAAGTGCAAAGTCAAATCGGATATTAGAATCCTTTTGAATAATTGAATAAAGTGTTGTGGCACTGATACCAGTTGCTTTTGCAATCTGGCGAACATTTGTGCCTTTACTGTCTAATATTTCTTTCAGTTTCTTACCGTCTCCCATTGAAACCTCCTGTTTTCATAAATTAAAAATTTACGAATTGCATAAATCTGATTATTATCATAGCACAAATACGAAAGACATAAAAGAGTAATTTTCAAAAATAGCATATACGAATATCGTAAAAATATAATTACGAAGTTTTGACAAAGTAAATGTGTAGTGATAATATGAATGTACGAAAATCATACACAAAATAAATACAAGAAATGTAACGAGATTCAAAGTATGGAAGGGAGGACGAATGTATGGCGAATTATCAATATATGATGAGTGCCGACGATGTAGCCCGAGAATTGAATTGTTCCAAATCTCATGCGTACAAGCTGGTAAAAAGCATGAATGAAGAGTTGGCTTCGCAAGGATATATCACAATGGCTGGAAGAATTCCAAGAGCGTATTGGGCGAAAAAAATGTATGGCTACGAATTATCAGTAGGATAGGAAAGGAGAGCAGTATGGCATACAAAGAAAAAGACACAAAGAAATGGACAGCCCAATGGTTTGAAACAAATGCCAAGGGCGAAAAAAGAAAGCGAAGAAAAAGAGGTTTTGAGACAAAGCGTGAAGCTCTTGAGTATGAGCGACAGAAGAAATTAAATAACAGCAGAAGTATGGATATGAAGTTAAGTGAATTCATGGAAGTTTATTTTGAAGATAAGCAGAATGAGTTGAAGGAACGCACCATGAAGAACAAGCGGTATATGATGGAGCAACACATCATTCCATATTTCGGTAATCAGATGATGAGTGAGATAACTGCCGGGCAGATTATCCAGTGGCAGAATAAAATGCAGACAAAAGGATTTTCGGAAGCCTACTTAAGAATGATACAAAATCAGCTAACCAGCTTATTCACTCATGCCTCACGAATTTACGATTTACACACAAATCCTTGTAAAAAAGTAAAGCGTATGGGAAGTTCGGATAACAGAAGTTTGGATTTCTGGACGGTAGGTGAGTACCAAAAGTTCATACAGACGATGGAGCCGGGAAACAGATACTATCTTATCTTTGAAGTCCTTTTTTGGACGGGATGTAGAATTGGAGAGTTGCTGGCACTTACACCAAAGGATAATGATTTTGAGAGAAGTCAAATCAGCATTACCAAGACTTACTACCGGACAGAAAGGCAGGATGTGATAACGGAGCCTAAGACAAAGCAATCTGTAAGACTGATAGAAATACCGGAATTCCTTAAACAGGAGATTAAGGATTTTATAGATGGTCATTATGGGATGCCGGAGAATGAAAGACTCTTCCCCATTGTGCAGGAGGCAGTACAGCACAAGATGAAGCACCAAATGGAGAAAGCAGGTGTAAAGAAAATCCGAGTTCACGATTTGAGACATTCTCATGTGGCGTACTTAATCAATAAAGGAATTGAGCCCATTCTGATAAAGGAGAGGGTAGGACACAAGGATATCCGTATCACATTAAATACTTACGGACATTTATATCAGAACCAACAAAGAAAAGTAGCGGATATGCTGGATTTTGAAAAAGAAAAAAGCCCTAACAGCGGCAACTGCTAGGACTTGTGATAACAGGAAAACCTCTGTCATCTATGTAATCACAGCATAAGTATAACAGAGGTTCTTCCGTGTGACAACGAGATTTTAGGAAACGGAGGACTTTATGGAAGAAAAGAAAACAGAACTGAAAATGATTAAGATGTCAGAAGTACAGTCGCAGGAGATAGAGTGGCTTAGGTATCCATTCATCCCTTATGGAAAGCTGACAATCGTACAAGGTGATCCGGGAGGCGGAAAGACAACCTTGATATTAAATATTGCAGCCAGGTTATCCAAGGGAGAGGGACTGGATAGTGATATGAAGTTGACGGAACCGATGAAAATTATTTATCAGACTGCCGAGGACGGGCTTGCTGATACAGTAAAGCCAAGACTTGAAAAGGCAGGTGCAGATTGTGAGAGGATAGTGGTAATTGATGAAAGCGACAAGTCTCTTTCTATGGCAGATGAAAGGCTGGAAGAAGCCATTATACAGACCGGAGCGAGGATGTTGATTTTAGACCCGATACAGGCTTACTTGGGTGGTGGCATGGATATGAACAGAGCAAATGAAGCAAGGGATATGACGAAGCGTTTAGGAGCTTTGGCAGAGAAATACAAATGTGCCATTATCCTTATCGGTCATATGAATAAGGCATCCGGTAATAAGGCGGCTTATAGGGGCATGGGTTCCATTGATTTCTTTGCGGTAGCAAGGAGCGTGTTGCTAGTCGGCAGAGTGGAAGGAGAACCCAATATCAGAGCAGTTGTTCAGATAAAAAATAATCTGGCACAGTTCGGACATCCCAAGGCATTTGAACTGATGGAAAGTGGTTTTAAGTGGCTGGGAGATTATGAGATTACAGCAGATGAAGTGCTTGGTGGTATTGCCCCAAAAGCAAATAAATTGGAGCAGGCAAAGCAGATGCTTCGGGAGCTGGCAGAGACTTCTAATGTGGTACAGAGTAATGAGATTTTTGATATGGCTGAGGAACAGGGAATTTCTAAAAGAACATTGGAAAATGCCAAAAAGGAGCTGGGTATCAGGGCAAGAAAAATCAATAACTCATGGTATTGGGAACTGGATAAGATAAAGCAGATTTAAGGGAAGAACGCAACAATGCAGACTATATAAAATTTGCGGTGATGAACCTTGCAAGGTTGCAAAATTTATAGACATTGCGTTGTTGCGGTCTTGATGGAAAGGATTGATTGATAGGATTGAAAAATGTGCTGATTTCAGAGGAATTATTTATTGCACTCCTCAAATATCACTTGGTGAAATAGATGATGTTTTACCGGAGATAAAGAAAGGTTTGGAAGAAAAAATGGAAGCTATGGTAAGGCGGGATTTATATACAAAATACAAGACAGCACCAACAGAGGAAGAAAGAGAAAAGGCACGACAGGAGTATCTGGAAAAGGTGGGAATGCACCGGAGCTTCCGATGGTAAATTTTTTCCTTCAGTGTGTAGGACGGGAGCGTGCCACGCTCCTGTATAGGGGAGTTAAGGAGAGAGGCGGATTAGGGTGTAATGACAAAATCGGACGACACTCACAAGCCCTCGGCGTTTGAGAGCGAAATACACCCATCGCAAAAATCGGAGATTTATACTCTGTGTATTTCGCCCTTGCAGGGGGCAAAGGTTAGCGTGGCTGCCCTTACAAATGCTGTCGCATTTGTGGTTATGCCGGATACGGCAATGGGTTCGTAAACGGATGCCTAAGCATCCACTCACGATAGCAAAAACCGCTATCATTTTTCAAAGAAAGGGGGTAATGCCTATTGTAAGAAATTCATTTATACAGATCTCCAAGCTGCCAAATTTAAAGGGCAGAATTAGTTATATATCGAGTAAAGCAACGCAGGAAAATTTGTATGCAGTTTATGAAACAACTGACCGCAAATTTTGGACAGAACTTGCTAGGTGCAATCAGGAGGAATTTAAGAAAAGTGGAACGGAAGGAACCTGCATTGAAGCCAGGGAGCTTATCATTGCTCTGCCGGAAAGTTTCGTGGATTATGAGCTAGACAAGTTGTTGAAGCTTTTCTCAGAGCATTTCAAACAGAGTTACGGTGTGGAGTGTATTTCAGCGTTGCATCATAATAAACGCAAGACCAATTATCATATCCATCTTATCTTTTCAGAGCGAAAACTGCTTGATGAGCCTGTGGAGAAGATTGCTACAAGAAATATGTTTTATGATGAAAATGGAAAGCATGTACGCACTAAAAAAGAGATACTGGATGAAGCCGGACAGCTTCGGGGCGGCTGTAAAATCATTCCCAAGGGTGGGGTATACGAGCGTAATCTTTTCACTATCAAGGACAGCAGGTTTAAGGGCGACAGCTTCCTTGATGAAGTGAAACGCTCCTATACGGACCTTATCAATATTTATGTCAAAGATGACAAGCAAAAGCTCAAGGTTTTTGACAGAAACGGTGTGTATCTGCCTACAAAGAAGATTGGCAAGAACAACCCAAAAGCGGAGCAGATACGCACAGATAATCAGTACCGTGCCATGTGGAATCAGACTGTGGACAGAGCGTTGATTAGTGGTGTGCCGGAGAGGCAGATTTTGGAAGTGAAGCAGAGCGAAATCAGACAGAAAGTAAAGGCGTCCATTCAGAAGTTGGGAAGAAATCCGGCATTACTAAAAAGCCTGATTATGACCGCTATTTATGCTTTGGAGCTTCTCATTGGCAAAGTGTTCAAGATGGCTTCACAAAAGGCAGATAAGGGCATAGAAATGGTTGCCAAGGCAGAGACGGAGCAGACACCTGTTAAGAAGGTAAATACGTTTGCCAAAGCTCAAAATGAGCCGCTACCGGAAATGCCTAAGAAGTCCGTGCTTGTATCCAAGTTCTACAGATTAGAGGGTATCTATCAAAAGCTGGATGAACAGAATAAGGCAATTTATGAAAGGGAACAACAGCTTATAGCTTTGGGGCAGAAACTATCCGAAATGAAGGGAATGTTCAAAGGCAAAGAGCGGAAACAGTTGCAGGAGCAAATGGAGCAGTTACAGTCGCAGATAGAGAATATGAAGCGTTATCTGCCAATCCGTAGGCATCAAAGTCGGGGGCTTTTGACCCCGAAATCATAGGTATGTTATAATGGGACATAGTAAGAAGAAAAAAATACAGAAAAATCAGTGAAAAGGTAGAAAAATGGCAGATAGAAGATTTTTGACTTTAAGAAAAGCAATAATGTTTTATATTTGTATAGGGAACATTTTTTTATTGTTCGGCTGTGCGAAGACTGAGGTGGTGTCTGAGGACAATACAGTAACAAATGAAAATATTGCCAGTACCACAGGAACTATTGCAATAGAAACAGAAGCAATAGAAACAGAAACGCAGGATGCAATCCAGTCATCTACTGACCAACCATCGGAAGCCGCACCGGAGTACAAGATCATCATGGTAGGGGATGTACTGCTTCACACTCCGGTGGAGGAAAGCTGTCTGCAGCCGGATGGAAGTTACGACTATGATTCGCTGTTTTCCAACACGAAAGAGGAGATCGCGGCGGCAGATCTTGCCCTGGTGAACCAGGAGGTGATCATAGGCGGTGCGGATCTTGGAATCTCCGGGTATCCCTGCTTCAATGCGGATTACAGTCTCTGCGATTCACTGGTGGGAGCAGGATTCGATGTCATCTGTCATGCCACGAACCATGCTATGGACAAGGGACGTGCGGGCTTGGTAAACTGTGCGGAGTACTGGAGGGACGAATACCCGCAGATCACTGTCCTGGGTATTCATGATACTGCGGATACCTCCACTTCCTGCGGTGCAGACCCTGCAATCATTGAGTTGGGAGACATGCGGATTGCAGTCCTGAATTACACTTACGGAACCAACGGAATTTCTCTGCCGGCGGATATACCCTATGCGGTGGATCTGTTGAGTGAGGAACAGGTGGCGGCAGATATTCAGAGGGCAGAGGAACTAGCGGATTTCACGATCGTATGTCCCCACTGGGGCACGGAATACCGGTTGACACCCGATGCCTCCCAGGAAAAGTGGACGAAAGTTTTTGCAGAAAACGGTGCAGATCTGGTACTGGGGACGCATCCTCATGTGATCGAACCCGTCGAATGGGTGACAGATGAAGCGAGCGAGCATGAAATGCTGGTCTATTATTCACTGGGAAATTTCGTGAACTGGACTTCCGGTACCGGAGAAGGTGTTGCCAATCGCATGGTAGGCGGTATGGCGGAAGTGATTCTCGCAAAGAAGGAAGACGGCGAAGTGGAGATCGCGGACTATGGAGTTGAGCCGCTGGTCAGCCATGTGACTTCCGGCCCCGAAGGCGTGACGACTTATTTTTTGGAGAATTATTCAGAAGAACTGGCAGAAGAAAATGATATCGTTTTGCAGGATTCCAGTTTTTCCAGAGAATACTGTGTCAATTTGTGTGATTCCGTATGGGGAGACCTGTGGAAGGCAGAGTAGACAAGCGGCATTGAGTCTGTTAAAATAAAAAGAAGTTGTTGATGCAACAACAAAATGTGACCTATTTGGCAGAATAATCCGTAGGCATCAGAGTCGGGGGCTTTTGACCCCGACATCATTTTTATGCGCAAATTTATATCTCGATATGTTATACTGAAGCTGTGTAATGGGGTACGCAAACGAGAAGAGAGAAGGCAAAGGAGGAGTTACGATGAAACAACAGTTGGAACCGTTGTTTACGCCGTGGAAGATCGGAAGCTGCGAGATTAAGAACCGCATTGTCCTGACATCCATGGGCGGCACGAACCTGTTAGGATGGATGGAAGTGAACCATTTCGACAAGGATGGTGCGAAGTTTATCCTGGAGGTAGCGAAGAACAATTGCGGTCTGGTGCTTCCGGGATGTCAGCCGGTATACAATCCCATGTACGGACAGTGGCTATATAAGAAGAAAAAAATGTATGAGGATCTGGCAAAGTGGATGCCAAAGTTCCACAAGACGGGAGCAAAGCTGTTCGTCCAGCTGACGGCAGGATTCGGCAGATCGTTTACCATCAGTGAAATGATGGAGACCCTGTACACGAATAAGGCATTGCGGGTATTGGCGAAGCCTTTTATGGATCTGGACAAGATTACAGCCGCACCCAGCCCGTCTCCGAACCGTTGGTCAGATAAAGTCCCTTCGCGGGAGATGACCGTGGAGGAGATTCAGGAGTTCATCACCGCATTCGGCAAGACTGCAAAATTATTAAAAGATGCCGGGGTGGACGGTGTGGAGATTCATGCGGTACATGAAGGCTATCTGCTGGATCAGTTTACTTTAAAATATGTGAATCAGCGAACCGATGAATATGGTGGATCTTTTGAGAACAGATATCGTTTTGCTGTAGAGATCGTAAAAGAGATCAAGAAAGTCTGCGGACAGGATTTCCCTGTGTCTCTTAGGTACAGTGTGGAATCCAAGACCAAGGGGTTCCGTGAGGGAGCACTTCCCGGAGAAAGCTTCACAGAAGCAGGCCGTGATATGGCAGAATCCGAAAAAGCAGCGAAGTATCTGCAGGATGCCGGTTACGATATGTTAAACTGCGATAACGGTACTTATGATGCCTGGTACTGGGCACATCCCCCTATCTATATGCCGGAAAACTGCAATCTGGAGGATGTGGCGCATATCCGCAAATTCGTGGATATCCCTGTGGTATGCGCCGGACGTATGGATCCGGAGACGGCTGCGGCTGCTATTGCAGACGGAAGAATCGACGGTGCCGGATTCGCCAGACAGTTCCTGGCAGACCAGGAATGGGTGACCAAGCTGATGAATGATAAGGAGGACGACATCCGTCCCTGCATTCTGTGTCATAACGGCTGCTTCAACATGTGTCATTATAAGGGAGTTCCTAATGATCAGGCATTATCCGATTCCCTGCATCTGGCACGCTGCGCGGTAAATGCCGAGACCATGCAGTGGGAGAAGCACAAGATCGTCCCGACCACCAGCCCGAAGAAGGTACATATTATCGGTGGCGGTATCGGCGGCATGGAAGCTGCCAGAGTGCTAAAGCTGCGTGGTCATGAACCTGTGATCCATGAGCAGACAGATCATCTGGGTGGTACTTTCATTGCGGCCAGTGCGGAAAGCTACAAGGGAAAACTGCGGGATCTGCTGACCTGGTATCGGAAGCAGATGGCAGACCTGGGAATCGAGATTCATTACAATGAAAAAGTGGAGAGCATCGATCAGTTTGCCGGTGCTCCTGTGATCATCGCTACCGGAGCAGTGCCCAGAGTACTGAAAAAAGTGCCCGGTCATGAGAAGATGGTTGAGGCATGCGAATACCTTACCGGTACTCCCGTAGGAGAAAAGGTTGCCGTCATCGGCGGCGGACTCACCGGCTGTGAGATTGCTTATGAACTGGCGCTGCAGGGCAAACAGCCTGTAATCGTAGAGATGAAAAACGATCTCATCGCCCAGACCGGAGTATGCCTGGCCAACAGCTCCTATCTGAGAGAGTGGTTCGCCTGGAAGAAAGTGCCCGTATATCTGGAAACTACGCTGCAGGAAGTAAAGGATGACAGCATCGTATGCAAGGATGCTTCCGGAAAAGAGATCACAATTCCCTGTGACAGTGTGATCAGCTCCGCAGGATACATTCCCAATCCGTTGGCACCGAAGGGCAGCAATGTCAGCCTGGTAGGTGACTGTGACGGTGTAGGCAATCTGCGAAGTGTCGTATGGCGCGCTTATGAAGTTGCCATGAAGATTTAAGGGGAGGGAAATCAATGAACTTAACAAAAGAACAACAGGAAATATATGATGGAAAACAGGGAGCGACTCTGGCGAAGGTCATGCAGACACTGGTGCGTTACGGCGAGCTGTTCGGCGCGGACGGTATGGTGCCTGTGACCAGTAAATACAACCATCTGGTAACCTCCTTCGGATTGAAAGCACTGGCGCCGGTGTATGAACTGATGAATCAGCTGATCGAATCCGGCAATGTATCGAAACAGAAGTTTTCCGCCGATCCGAGACCACTGGATCCCAATGTGCCCAGTTCTTTTTTACAGGATTTTGTGTTCAAGAATTTCATGTACTCCAAGCAGGATGACTATGAGAAACAGCTGACACAGCTGGGTATCATGGAAAAGGATGCTTACACCTGCACCTGTTACATGGATGAAGTGGGAAATACACCGGCCACGGGAGAGGTGCTGTCCTGGTCGGAGTCTTCCGCGGTGGTCTATGCCAACTCCGTATTGGGAGCAAGATGCAATCGTAACTCCGGTATCATTGACCTCATGGGTTCGGTAGTAGGCTATGTGCCCCGTTTCGGACTGTTGACGGATGAAGGCAGAAAAGCCACCTGGATCGTGAAAATCGAGACCACGAAAAAGCCGGAAGCACAGCTGCTGGGATCTGCCATCGGTATGAAAGTCATGGCAGATGTTCCCTATATCGTAGGACTGGACAAATGGCTGGGCGGTGAACTGGATGATGCAGCGAAAACCTATCTGAAGGATTTCGGCGCAGCGACTGCTTCCAACGGTGCGGTAGGTCTGTACCATGTGGAAAATATCACTCCGGAGGCTGTAAAATACGGAAAAGATCTGATTGCGGAGGATGCAAAAGTCTACGTGGTAGATGATGCGGAACTTCAGAGGGTCTATGAGAGCTATCCGGTGATCTGGAAAAAGAAGGATGCCAAGCCGAAGCTGTGTTTCATGGGATGTCCCCATATGAGTTTACAGCAGCTCATCGACTGGACGGAAAAAGTCTCTCGGAGCCTGAAAGAAGCCGGTAGAACCAGAGTATGTATTCCTACCGTATTCACGGCGGCGCCTGCGGTACTGAAAAAATTTCAGGAGACCCCTTATGCGGAGACGTTAAAGGCGACGGGAGTCATTACTTCTTATATCTGCCCGTTAATGTATATGAATAATCCTCTCAGCGAGAAGATGCCGGTCATTACTTCCAGCAACAAGCTGCGGACCTACACCAGCGCAAGATATTATACCGATGCTGAGATCTTAGAGCAGATCACGAAGGGAGGAGCGGACAAATGAAAGAATTTAAAGGAAGAATCGTAGCCTCCGGAACCGTAACAGCCAAGGCACTGGTATCTCACGGGGGTCTGAACACACTGGCATCTTTCCAGAAGGCATTACAGTTCGGCGATAAAAAAGCAACCTGCGGAGATCAGAATAACCCCGACCTCTATGGTAAACAGATGGCGGGCAAAGCCCTGTGCCTGCCGACGACCATAGGATCTACCACCGGCGGACTGGTACTTTACTGTGCCTGCTCCATGAACAGGCAGCCGGCATGCATGCTTTTCTCACAGCCCATTGATTCTCTGGCAGCAGCTGGAGCTATTTTGGCAGATGTGTGGCTTGACAACGTGCAGATGCCTGTTATTGACAGCCTGGGGGAAGAGTTTCTGGAATATGTGAAGGATGACATGAATATTACCGCAAAAGAAGACGGTACGGTAGTAGTGGAGTAGTTCAAATAGCTTTAAGAACAGCTTTCGAAGGAAACTTCGGAAGCTGTTTACTATTTTATGGAAAAACTTTTTATGGAAAAATTTTTTTTCTGCAACCGAAAATACGATATGCTTATCTAATGTATGTGAACACAAAATACCTTGCAAGGCATCCGGCCGGATGAAGAACGGGAGGAACCATGGAGAAACTGGTGAAAAAAGCAAAAAAAGGAGACGCGGAAGCATTCATCGCTCTGATGGAACAGAACAGGCAAAGCATGATACGGATCGCATTCGCTTATCTGGGAAATGAAGAGGATGTTGCCGATGCCATGCAGGAGACCATACTTTCAGCTTTTGAAAAGCTGGATACTTTACGAAGAGCTGAATATTTCAGAACCTGGCTGATCCGTATTCTGATCAACCAATGTATTGCAATGAGACGGCACAGGAGTCGGACGGTTCCCATGAACGGGGCGGAGGAAGCTTCACAGTTCTATGATTTCAGTACGGATCTGGAATTCAATGATCTGTTGAGAACTCTGCCGGAGGACAGCAGACTGATCTTCCAGATGTATTATGGGGAACAGTTTTCCATAGGAGAGATCGCACAGCTGCTACATATGAATGAAAATACAGTGAAGAGTAAAATTCACCGAGGCAGAGAGCAGCTGAGATCGCAGATGTAGGCAGGAAAGGAGAATAGCCATGACAAACAGTCCGTTGATTGACAGAAAAATAGAGGAAGCATACGGAATTATCAGAGAAAGATCGGAAAAGAAAAAAAGACAGAGTCGAAAAAGAAAGTTTGTGCAGACGGGGGCTGCTGCGGCAGCGATTGTTGTAGCTATTGGATTCTGTGCGGCAAATCCGGTTTTGGCAAAAGAACTGCCTCTGATCGGCAGCGTGATAGAACGGGTACAGGAATTGCTGGGGTTTCAGGAGATTCCGACAGAAGAAATTGTAACGCTGGTACCAACAGGGCAAGGAACATACAATGCCGGGGAGAGAGAAGAGGCTGGGGACAACAATACCGGAGTCACTGGGATCCAGAGTACGGAAAGCAGTATGGAAGTTGTAGAACCGGCGCAGTATCAGGTATCGGATCAGGGCTACACCATTACCTTGACGGATTATTATGCCACAAACCAGGCAATTTTCCTGGGGGTAAAAATGGAGAGCGAAGAGGGATTCCCGGAGATGTCAGCGGACAGCGACGGAAAAAGTCAGATCATGATCGCAACGCTGGAGGAGTATTCCTTCCGAAGCAGCGATCCGGTACACGGGGGCAGGGTGCTTTTGGGGCAGCTTGTAGATAAACATACTTTTCTGGGACTGATCCGCATCGATTACAAATCGATCCAGACAGGGGATCAGGGATATTATGAAGAGATTCCGGAAGAAATGTCCCTGCAGTTGGAAATCCCGTATTTTTTCCTATATCCGAAGGGGGCTTCCAAAGAGACAGTACGCGGCAACTGGAAATTCCCGGAGCTTTCAGTCTCCCAGAGCGATAAGGAAATGCAGGTAATAGAGATAGGCGAAACGAATGCAGCGGGCTTCGGGCTGGACAGAATCGAAGTCTCTCCGGTGGAACTTACGGTATATGATATTTTCCCGGAAAATCATCTTGTTGTGACCGTAGTGTTGGATAAAGATGGAAGAAAACTGACATACGCAGGAAACAATACCAACGAGCTGGCGGTCAGCGGATACGATATATCCGAGATCACAGTGTACCTCTATGATTATGACGAATACATGGAGATCAAGGGGCTGGCACTGGAAGAAAATTCGACAGCATTCCGGGAAATACTTGAGAAAAATGCTCTTTATGAAAAAAAGATTTCGATAGAAACAGACAAGTCGTAGTATATCTGCTGTGCCAGCCGCAATGACAGCTGAAGGCGTAGTTAGCATAGCTGCGGTTCATGGAAAGCAGAAAATAGTGAAGCTACAGGCGAAGTAGGAAAACAAGCGGCTTTCGGAGATCCCCCGGAAGCCGCTTGTTGATGGATTTCAAAATCGCTGATAATGACCGCACATTTTATTTGGTCAGTTCAGCAACGACCTGATTGATGACCTTGCCGTCAGCCTTGCCCTTCAGCTCTCCCATAACAGCCTTCATGATCTGACCCTTATTTTTCGTAGCCAGAACATCTGCGAATTTCTCTTCCAGAATTGCCTTGACTTCCTCAGCGGAGAGCATCTTGGGGGCAAACTCGCTCATGATCTCGTAGCGCTTTTTGTATTCTTCCAGCAGCTCGGTACGGTCTGCGGGGCAGGTATCGATCTGCTCCTTCACGGATTTGATCTCTTTTAAGATGGCTTCGTTGGCCATCTCATCGGGAATGTTGTCACGGCAGCCGTTGTCGATTCCTTTTTTCTTTACAGCGGATACCAGTGCGGAGATAGCATCCTTTCTGAATTTATCCTTTGCCTTCATGGCAGCGATCATAGCGCCCTGTAATTCTTTTAATTTCATTGTGGTCTCCTCTCTGGAACAAAAACTCCAAATGTTTTCTGTGTTTTATTATACTCTCACAGATGAAAACTGAAAAGAAGAAAATGTGAACATTTGTCAGCTTATATCCGGGTTGTTTACACAGATATACCCTCAAACTCTTCATAGCGTGGGTATCAGCAACAAAATAAGTAACTCATACCCATAAACTAGTTACGCTGAGGAGAAAGGACACAGGAGGGTGTTCGCCGCATCACTCTTAATTTCCATCCATGACTGTTTTGCATATCTTCTATGCTTGTGGTACAATAAACAGAAAGCAGGCATTTTGAGGAGAAAATTGTATGAAAGCGCAGGAATTATTATTTCAATTGCAAGATAAAAGTTACCGTGATTTCCAGAGCAAATTAATCCCGACGATTCCTGTGGAGACGATTATCGGTGTCCGCATTCCCGCTCTTCGAAAGCTTGCGAAGGAGTATGGAAAGGATCCGGAGAGCGTAGAGTTTCTGAAACAGCTGCCGCACACTTATTATGATGAAAATATTTTGCATGCGTTGTTGGTGGCGGAGATCAAAGATTACGAAGTCTGTGTAAAAGAAGTGGAGCACTTCCTGCCTTATGTGGATAACTGGGCGGTGTGTGATATTTTTTCCCCAAAAGTGTTTCGCAAAAACAAAGACAAACTCATAGACAAAATAAGAGAATGGACAGCTTCGGGGCAACCTTATACCTGTCGCTTCGGAATGGAAATGCTGATGACGCATTTCCTGGATGAGGATTTCCGGGTGGAGTATCTGGGGATTCCGGCAGCGGTGCATTCGGAAGAATATTATGTGAACATGATGATTGCCTGGTTCTATGCCACGGCACTGGCAAAACAATGGGATGCGGCAGTTGGCTATATCGAGAAAAAATGCTTGGATCCATGGACTCATAACAAGACGATACAGAAGGCGAGGGAAAGCTACCGGATCACCCGGGAACAGAAAGAGTATCTGAAAACATTAAAGGTGTAAATGTGGTGATACCCGTAAAACATAAAATAGCATGTGTGCAGTCAGATGAAAGCACGGTAGAAATGCAAATGAACAAAAACGGAAAATCATAAAAAACAAAAGCATAAAAAGTAAAAGATAAGCCAGTAAAGGGATGGAACAGCATGAAGGATCATCACATGGAATTTCGCAGGGCACATAGAGAAGAAGCAGAAGAGATCCTGCAATTATACCGTTCCCTGATCGGAACCGAATATTGTGTCTGGACAGAAAATTATCCCACAGAACGGGAAGTGGAATTTGACCTGTCGAGAAATGCATTGTTTTGCCTGCATGAGAGAATGCCGGAACCTGATGAGGGAGAACGATTAATAGGCACAATCTCCATAGACGATGACCCAGAAGTGGAGGCACTGTCCTGTTGGTCAGAGGATCTTACCCCGGTGGCAGAGCTGTCCAGACTGGGAGTGGCGGCAGAATATCAGAATCGCGGCATTGCCAGGATCCTGTTGCAGGAAGCTATGGCGGAATTGAAATTACAGGGTTATAAGGCGGCACACATATTAGTGGCAAAGGACAACGTGAAAGCCCTGCGTTCTTATGAAAAATTGCATTTTACCACGGCAGGGGAATGTGAACTTTTCGGGCATTCCTACTGGTGTTATGAGAAAGAATTATAGAAGTGATCACTATGCAAATCAATGAAACAGAGAGGAAAGATGATATATGGTAACGATCGATCTGATCACAGGCTTCCTGGGATCCGGAAAGACTACTTTTCTGAAAAAATACGCAGAGTACCTGATGGATCAGGGACTGCATATCGGTATTCTGGAAAATGATTTCGGTGCCATCAACGTGGATATGCTGATGCTCCACGAACTCAGGGGAGATCAGTGCGAACTGGAGATGATCGCCGGAGGATGCGATGCGGAGAGCCACAGGAGGCGTTTCCGTACGAAGCTGATCTCCATGCGGATGTGCGGTTATGACAGGGTGCTGGTGGAACCGTCGGGAATCTATGATGTAGATGAGTTTTTTGATGTACTTCGGGAGGAGCCGCTGGACCAATGGTACGAGATCGGCAATGTCATCGCCATACTGGATGCGAGGCTGGAGAAAAATCTTTCACAGCAGGCAGACTATCTGCTGGCATCGGAGGCTGCCAATGCCGGAAAAGTGATCCTGAGCCATGCGGATGCAGCCACCAGGGAACAGTGTGAGGACACGGTGGCACATCTCAACCGGGCACTGGAACAGATCCGCTGTGACCGGAGAATCGACCCCAAGAAGGATATCTTACAGAAAAATCTCACGGACCTGACAAAAGAAGATTTAGAGGAAGTATCCCAATGCGGTTATCGTCTGGAAAGTTACCGCAAGATGGATTTAGAGAATGAGCAGAGCTTCGACTCTTTATTTTTCATGGAAGAGAAGATTAAGACGGAGGCTTTGGAACGGGCGGTGCCCAGACTGTTTGCCGACAAGTCCTGCGGAGAAGTATTCCGGATCAAGGGCTTTGTGAAAAACGGAGCAGGACAATGGATGGAATTGAATGCTACACCGGACAGTCATACGATGCAGCCTGTCGCAGTGGGGCAGGAGGTGCTGATCGTCATCGGAGAGCATTTACAGGAAGATAAAATCAGAGAGATTCTGAAGGAGGAAGAGAAATGTCAATCTTAAGCCAGTTAAACAGTGTACCGATGTACCTGATCTGTGGAGGGATCATTGCTTTTGTGGCGGTGGTCTGTGTGATTTTTCTGGTGAGGGCTTACCGCGCCGGGCAGGCACTCGGTATGGATACCACGAAAATGAAGCGTACGATCATCTCCAGTGCGACCTTTTCCCTATTGCCCAGTGTGGGGATTCTGTTAGGTGTCATCGCCCTGTCGGGGAGTCTGGGAACGCCCTGGCCGTGGCTTCGATTGTCCGTGATCGGTGCCCTGCATTATGAGACCCAGGTGGCACAGGCAGCAGCGGAGCAGGTGGGAATGGATACATTGTCTGCTGCGGAAATGACACCGCAGGCATTTTCCACGATCGCACTGCTCATGAGCATCTGCATTATTTGGGGCATGGCATTGTCTATTTTCCTGAATAAAAAATATACACAGAAGCTGACCTCGAATAAAAAATCCGGCAAGCCGGGCTTCGGAGATATGGCAATGACTGCCATGTTCATCGGACTGGTCAGCACCTACATCGGAAGATATCTCGGCGGTTTTGTATCGGAGAACGGATTGTTTACGTTAAACGGAGATTACATTCCGTTAGTGGTAATGGCGGTATCGGCACTGGTGATGGCAGGATTTGTATACCTCATTGAGAAAAAAGGAAAAGCCTGGATAGACAGTTTTTCCATTGCCGGAAGCATGATCATCGGCATGACGGCGGCCGTACTGGTGGGGTTGCTGTAAAGTATTCTTCTGAAAAAGTTTTAAGTATCTATGAAATGTTGGAAAGCAAATGAAATAGTTGAAAGAAAGACATTGTGTGGAAAACAGAAAAGCTGAAAACTGAAACAGATATTCAGGATGGAGAGTCCGAAGCTGAAAGCTGAATCCTTAGGAAGAGCAGTATATTCCAAGATGAAAGGAATAAAAATTATGGAAAATAATGTAGAATTAAATAATATCAAACTAGATAATACAGGTGTAAATACCCCCGGCACAGTCGGTGCCGATGCAAATACACAGCAAACACAGGGTGACAAGTCTGCCTGGGATATTTATACGAAGAAAACACATGTCATCGGGAGGACTGTGAGTATCATTACGCTGGTGATGTTAGTGGGAGCACCGTTTCTCATCGGTAAGCTTTTAGGTGCGTATCCGGATCTGGGGGCTGTCGGCAAGGGGTTCCTCTCTGTGGGAATCGTATGGTTGGTCAGCAGCATCGCGGAGTTTTTGATCTACACACCGATGCTGGGAGCCGGTGGCGGATATCTGGCATTTATCACCGGTAACCTGATCAATATGAAGATCCCCTGCGCGGTTAATGCGAGAGACATGGTAGGAGCGAAGACCGGAACGCCGGAAAATGAGATCATCTCCACAATCTCCATTGCCACATCTTCCCTAGTGACAATCCTCGTCCTGGCACTGGGCGTGTTATTGATGGTGCCGCTGCAGCCCGTGTTGCAGAGCGAAGTATTGCAGCCGGCTTTTGAAAATGTAGTTCCGGCGCTGTTCGGTGCCATGGCGTACAAATATTACCGGAAAAATATGAAGATCGCTGCATTGCCGCTGATCCTCATGAGCCTGTTGTTCATCCTGGTACCGTCCCTGATCGGATCTACCAGCTTCATGATCGTTCCTTCCGGCGCGATTGCCATCGGTGTGGCATATCTGCTGTTCCGGAAAAAGAATACACAGAAGACGACAGAAGAATAATTAAGAAAAGAGGAGAGATATGAAATACATAGGTTTGATACTTCTTGCAGTGGTTGCGGTTATTATAGTACTACTGTTGATCGCGGTGCTCCGCACCCTGCTGATGCCGTCGAAGACTTCGAATTATGTGGCAGACGAACCGGAGGAGGAAGCACTGGCACTGGCCCAGAAGCTGTCGAAAATGATCCAATATGACACCACCTCCTATGCCAACGTGGCAGAGGTGGAGAAATTCTTAGGCTTCCATAAGGTGCTGGAGGAACTCTTCCCACTGGTACATGAGAAGCTGGAGAAGACAGAAATCGACGGCAACCTGTTATTTTACTGGAAGGGAAAATCTTCCGAGAAGCCGATCCTGCTCATGAGCCATCAGGATGTGGTACCTGCGGAGGGCGAGTGGATCCACGCACCTTTTTCCGGAGATATCGCAGACGGCAAAGTATGGGGCAGAGGTGCATCCGATACCAAGGCCTCTGTCATGGCATTTTTCCAGGCGGTGGAGGAACTCCTGTCGGAAGGGTTCGTCCCGCCCACCGATGTCTATCTGGCAAGCTCCTGCACGGAAGAGTGGGGCGGTGACGGTGCACCGAAGATTGTGGCAGAATTGCAGCGCAGAGGGATCGAGCTGTTCCTGGTATGCGATGAGGGCGGTGCGATCATCACCGAACCCATCGGCGGCATTCACGGCAATTTTGCCATGGTAGGCGTATTTGAAAAGGGCAAGGCAGATGTGAAGTTCACCGCACGGAGCAACGGCGGTCATGCCAGCGCCCCGTCGAAGGGAACGCCCATTGCCAGATTATCTGCTTTTGTCAATGAGGTGGAGACGCATTCCCCGTTCCGGAAAAAGCTGCTGCCGGAGGTATCGGCGATGTTCACAGAACTGGCGCCCTACGCCGGATTTGGAATGAAGCTGGTATTCGGTAATGTGTGGCTGTTCGGTCCGGTATTAAAAGCGGTCATGCCTGCGATCAGTGCCCAGGCAGGTGCCATGCTGAAGACGACGATCGCTTTCACGGTGCAGAAGGGCTCCGATGCCTATAATGTGCTGCCTCAGGAAGCTTATGTCGGTGCGAACATGCGTTTTATTCCTCATCAGGGAGAGAAAGAAAGCCTGGAGATCATCAAAAAGGTGGCTGATAAGTACGGACTTGAGACTGAAGTGCTGCATGCCAACGATTATACGACGCCTGTGGATATTCACGGAGAAGCATTCCATCTGGTGGAGCAGACCATCGCGGATACTTTCCCGGGACTGCCTTCTAGTCCTTATGTGATGACGGGTGCGACCGATGCACAGTTTTACCAGCCGATCTGCAGGAACTGTATCCGTTTTGCACCGGTAGTCTACGGACCGGAACAGATGAAGGGAATGCATGGACTGAATGAAAATATTGAGTATAACTGCCTGCCCGGTGCGGTGAGGTTCTATAAGAATCTGATCCGTGCGGAGAAGTAAGGCGGCAAAGAATAGTAATGCAGAAATAGTTTTTTATCTAAGAAATGACTTGCAATGAAATTTTGAAACAGAAGTAACGCTAACAGAACGGAGAAAACACAATGAACACCATGACAACGTATTCCGGCAGAAAATTCGATCCCATGCAGATGACACCGGGAGATGTCTATATCGAAGATATCGCCCATGCACTGAGCTTACTGTGCAGGGGCGGTGGACAGCTGACCTATTTTTATTCGGTGGGACAGCATTCGCTCAACTGTGCGGCGGAAGCGAAAGCCAGAGGGTGGTCTAAGAGGCAGCAGCTTGCCTGCCTGCTCCATGATGCCAGCGAGGGATATATTTCGGATATCATCCGCCCGGTGAAGATCTATCTGACCAATTATCTGGAGATCGAAAGTAAGATTATGGGAACGATTCTCACACACTTCGGACTGGATGATCTGACGGAAGAGGAGAACCTCCGCTGGAAACAGATTGATGATGAGATCCTAGAGTTGGAACTGAAGACATTGCTTCACGGCGAAGAGAACAGAGCAGTGCCGCAGCTTTTTTCCGTACCGGATCTGGCGGAGCATACGCCGGGAGAGATCGAAGTCAGGTTTTTACAGGAGGCAGAGCGACTGGGGGTACACGGAAGTGATCGTTGAGAAGAAGCCGGAGCGCAATTATTCTACGACAGTAATGTACATTCTGGCATATTTGGATCGTTATGGCTATCCGGTATTGATTCTGATAGCAGGAGCGCTGGCAGACTTCTACCGGGGGAGAATTACAATGCTGTTTGTACTGGCAGTGGGAATATTATTGGATGGAATCTATAATCTGGTGGGGTATCTGTGTCGTTGGAGACATATTTATCTCTGCTATCAGAGCATGTGCCATACGAAGATGACACCTTCGCGGATTGAGTGGGATCGGATGACAAAAAAGGATGCGTACGGCATTCCTGCAGCTTTCATTATTGGCGGAATCATAGGAATATTGGTGAGTATTTTTCTCAGGTAAAGCGCTTATAATTATGCTATAATGAATTAAAAGTAAGGAGATAGATAAAAACAAGAAAGGTAGGGTATTTTATGGGATTTTTAACAGGAAAGACAGCAATCATCACAGGCGGAGGAAGAGCGGTATTGAGTAACGGAGAGTGCGGATCCATCGGTTATGGAATCGCCACCGCTTATGCAAAAGAGGGTGCCAATCTGGTGCTGACCGGACGCAATGTACAGAAGCTGACGGATGCAAAGGAAGAACTGGAGGCAAAGTACGGTATCAAGGTACTTCCCGTACAGGCAGATGTCAGCGCCGGTTCAGACAATGAAGCAATCGTACAGAATGTGGTGAAGCAGGCGATTGACACTTTCGGAAGGATCGATGTACTGATCAACAATGCCCAGGCTTCCGCTTCCGGTGTAACCATCGCAGATCATACTACCGAGCAGTTTGACCTGGCGGTATATTCCGGTCTGTATGCAGCATTCTACTATATGAAGGCTTGCTATCCTTATCTGAAGGAGACCAAGGGTTCTGTTATTAACTTTGCCTCCGGGGCAGGTCTCTTTGGTAATTTCGGACAGTGCGCTTATGCGGCGGCCAAGGAGGGTATCCGCGGACTGACCAGAGTCGCAGCTACCGAGTGGGGTCCCGATGGCATCAATGTCAATGTCATATGTCCTCTGGCATGGACCGCACAGCTGGAGAAATTCGAGCAGGCATATCCCGATGCTTTCAAGGCAAATGTCAAGATGCCTCCCATGGGACATTACGGCGACGTGGAGAAGGAGATCGGCCGCGTCTGCGTACAGCTGGCTTCTCCCGACTTCAAGTATATGAGCGGTGAGACGCTGACGCTGGAAGGAGCTATGGGACAGAGACCGTAAGCGGTTGGAAATATTTTTTTTACAACTAAGGCTTGAAAGAAAGATAAAAATATATTATAATCGAAGCATAAAGAGAAGCAACCGCCCACAAGTGGTTAGCCTTTCGGTAATTGTATAGTAAACCTACCTGTACTGGCCAAGTGACAAGGTAGGTTTATTTATTTTCGTTTGTTTACCCTACTGTCTATGTAGGCAAGCAGCGCAATGAGAAATGTACCACCCAAAAATAACAGGCTTAATACTTCATACATATCCATTAGCACCTTCTCCGCTCCGCTTCGGTCCGCGCAAGGCCGAAGTCCCCCGGACTTCGTGCGCCCTCCCTTCTTAATTAGAGCTATAAGCCGGGAGGCTACCACCTTGCAACACGGTTGCTTCTTAAGAAGTGTATCATGCAGAGTAGGGTGTTTCAATTCTAATATTTCGGATATAATTTCCCAACAAAAAAGTGCACAATACAATATTTAGTAGTTAGAGGAAGAAAAAGAAAGCTTTGTAAACCACATGTAGCTATAAATTATTTCGCTTTGAAAGATGATGAAAAGTTTTTTCTAAATAAACAATTAGGTTTTATTATTTAAGACGGGACATTTCCAGGGGCTCTTCCGTCTAATAGTCATAAGACGTATACTTATGAGGAAGAAAGGACGAGAACGCATGGGAGAGATAGAACAGCTGGTGCGCAGGGCGAAAAAACGGGATCCGGATGCTTTTACAGAGCTGATGCAGCTTCATGAGAAGGACATGTACCGGACAGCCAGTGCCATCCTTGCGCAGGATGCGGATATTGCGGATGCCATACAGGAGACCATTCTCACTTGTTGGGAAAAAATCGATACTTTACAGAAAAACCGGTATTTTAAGACATGGATGGTCCGCATCCTGATAAACAAATGTAAAGACATTTTACGTTCCGGGAGGCGTGTCGTATGTGTGGAGGAATTTACGGAGCAGGAAACGGGGAGTACAGTAGAGTCGGAGGCCAATCTGGAATGGAAGGAAGCTTTGCAGGGACTGGATGAGAAATATCGTCTGATCGTGGTACTGTTTTATGCAGAAGGACTGCGGACAGCAGAGATCGGAAAATTACTGCAGCTGCCCGACAGTACGGTGCGCACAAGGCTCGCCAGAGGGCGGGAGCAGTTGGCGAGATATTATGCGGAGACAGAGGAAGGAGGCGGAAGAAAATGAGACCGATGAATGAAATAGAGATAGAACTTCCACAGATCGTACTGGATAGGGCGGATGCAGCCTATGCACAGATCAGACAACAGGCAGCGCAGGAGAGTCCTGCGGGCAGGAGAGTCAGAAGCTTTCCCCGGGCAGCAGGCATCCTGTTAGCTGTGGTGATACTTTCTGTCACAGCAGTATCCGCCACCGCCGCCGGAATCATGGGATACCGCCGCTATCTGGCAGAGCGCATGACTGACATCGGGACGGAAGAATTGGGGCATTTGGAGATGGTAGCGGAGCAGGGCAATGTCACAGCAGAATTCAGTAGAGAGTTGACAGCCAGAGAACGGAGCATTTATGAGCAGCTGACAAGAGAATACGAAGCGGATGGCAAATATCCGGTGGGACAGATTCGGGAACTAGCCGAAGACGAGAACTATTCCGGCACTGGTGTGGCAGTCCGAAGTACTCCCGGAGAAGAATACGGTTGTCTGATCTATCTGCCGGATACTGTGCTCACAGAGGAAGAGTGGCTGGAGATTATAGAGTATCTGCATAAACTGGACTACAGCCTTCGGGAAAAACTATGGCAGCAGAAGTATTCCGAGGTTTCCTATTTTGACAGATATGAACAGATGACGGATGAGGAGATTGATGAATTATATGCCTTACTGGCTTCTGCACCAGTAGATGTATGGGGAACAGACAGCCGTAACCTGACAGTAGAGGAACAGAGCCGCTATGAGCAATGGACGGAAAAGTATGAAGTGGAAAATGCCTATACAGAGTCACCAATTAAGGTCATAACTGATCCGGAAGAATATGATGGACAGGAGCTTGCCTATTGCATCAGTGATGCGATGTTCTATGAGCCGGAGCGTGAGCTGACGGATGAGGAAATGCTGCAGATGATCGATCTGGAGCACAAAAACCAATATATCTTTGAAAGGATCGGCCGGGAGATCGAGTGCGGAAAACGGGCAGGATGGCCACAGACATATCATTTGCAATAGAAAAGATACTTGACAATAGAGACCACATACTGTAGTCTGTAATTAGACCACAGCATGTGGTCTCTATACTTTTGCAAAAGTAAACGTGAAATATCAAAATTGGTGTCATCAGGAAAACAGTAGTAGGAGGAAACAACATGGCAGAGATTCAGTTAGGTGTGGTCGAGGCGCGGTATGCGGATATCATCTGGGAGCACGAACCGGTGTCTTCTTCGGAGCTGGTGAAGCTGACGGAGGAAGCATTTCACTGGAAGCGCACCACGGCGCATAATGTGCTGCGCAGACTGTGCGATAAGGGACTGTTTCGCAATGACAACGGAACGGTGACTTCCCTGATCTCCAGGGATGAGTTCTATGCGATGCAGAGCAGACAGTTTGTGGAAGACACCTTTGAGGGGTCATTGCCTGCGTTCCTTGCCGCATTTACGAAAGATCGTGCGCTGACCGCAGAAGAAGCTGCGAAGATCCGTAGGATGATCGATGAGGCAGAAGGGGGAAAAGAATGAGCCGCATATTTTCGGGTGTATTACAGATGAGTATTGCCGCGGCATGGATGATCCCTGTCGTAATGGTGCTCAGACTCTTGCTGAAACGGGCACCGAAGTGGGTGAATCTTGTGCTGTGGGGGCTTGTGGGACTGCGGCTAGTGTGCCCTTTTGTGCCGGAGAGCCGGTTCAGTCTGATGCCGAAGCTGCCGATATTGTCGGGCTATTTGTACGGAAATATGATAGGCAATCCGGCAGGAAATGTGTTCCGGGCTGATACGCTGCAAAACGGAACTAATTTTTCCAACAATATTTCCCAGGCAGCTTTAGACGGCAGCATGGGCGCAGCCGGATCCGGCATGGGCGGAGCTTTCGGAATTACCGGAAGTGGCATCGGAGCATTTGGAGCAGGAGTATGGAGAATACCGGAACGGCTATTATCTGCATTCTCGATTCTCTGGCTGGCAGGTGTTATCCTTTTTACAGGTTATGCGGTATATAGTTACGCCCGGGTACGGAGGCAGGTAGCGGAAGCTATGTGGCTACGGGAGAACCTGTGGATCTGTGATGAGGTAAAATCCCCCTTTATCCTGGGACTGCGAAAGCCGAAGATCTATCTGTCCTCCAGTATGGACGAAGTGCTGTACCCTTACGTCATTGCTCATGAACAGGCGCATCTGAAACGGGGCGACCAGTGGTGGAAGCCGCTCGGATTTCTGATTTTAGCGATTCACTGGTTCCAACCTTTTGTCTGGGTGGCGTACCTCCTGTTCTGCAACGATCTGGAACTGGCATGCGATGAGAGCGCGGTGAAGAAGCTGAATCCTCAGGAGCGAAAAGACTATTCCTATGCACTGCTTTCCTGCAGTATGCAAAGGCGGCTGGTGACGGTATGCCCGTTGGCCTTTGGGGAAGTAGGGGTGAAAAAGAGAGTGAAAGAGATATTGAATTATAAGAAGCCGACCTTTTGGGTGGTGCTTGCCGCTGTGGCGGTCTGTGGGATCGTAGCGGTATGTTTTCTGACGAATCCAAAGCAGGGGACGACGCCCCTGCTGCCGAACGAGGCCGGAAAGAGCGAAAACGGTGTGGATACCGGAAATGTCGCAAGCGTAGGCGAAGTCAATGCACAACAGGAGACGGACGCCGCATTGCAGGAGGCACTGGATAAACAGAGAGAACAGGTAGAGGCGGTGAAGGAAGCAATCGCTGCAGAGAAGGAGAAACAGGCATCGGAGAATTCTGCCGGCTGGGTTCCGATACAACAGAATGATAATGCTACCGCACTGATGAATATGCAGGATGGTGCAACCACCGGCTTTGTAGCGGTAAAGGGAGATGCATCGTATGCGCAGGTAAAAGTCGGTGATACGACTCTGTTGTTATTATCGGACGGAATTTATCAGGACGGAGAGCATACCTATGCCATGTACTGTGATGTCTACGGTATCGGAGAGGATGCAGCACCGGTGCAGATTGGCAAGCTCTTAAGTGAGGGAACCGCATATCCGATCTGCGTCGGAACTGCCGGGTTCTATGTGACTTCCGGGCACAGCATCGAAGTGTACAATCTTGATACTGCGACCGGACAGCTGGTACCGACCGGTTCCAATACAGAAAGCTTTGACGAGAACGGCAATGCAACCTATTATCGTCTGGACAGCCGGGGACAGCGTGTGGAAAGTACCGAGGAGGAGTATCTGCAGGCATGGGAGGAATACAGAAAAGATGCGCAGCCGGTAGAATTCACCACGCAGTAGTAAGAAACGATTTTTCCTCTTGACAAAAAAATGAAATGTGTTTATATTCATAACAGTGTTATATAACGCTGTTATGAATATTTTTTTGGAGGAAAAAGTGACAAAACCAATCGAAGGAGTTTCAGAGAGAATTCTCGTCTGTGCCAGAGAAGAATTCCTGGAGAAGGGCTATTCCGAAGCGTCGCTTCGTACGATCGCAGCCAAGGCAGACACTACTACCGGATCCATCTATTCCCGGTTTGGGGACAAGGAAGGATTGTTTTGTGCGATTGTGGAACCGGCTGCGGAAGGGCTGACGCAGATATTCCTTAAGACCCAGGAGGCGTTTCATGCCAGAGAGGCAGAGGAACAGCCGAAGGTAATGGAGGATTATGTGGTAGGCGGTATGGATGAAATGCTTGACTATGTCTATGATCGGTTCGATGATTTCCGGTTACTGCTGGATGCCTCTTACGGTACCAAGTATCAGGATTTCGTGGAACATCTGGTGGACATTGAGACGGAGTATACCTACAAGTATATGGAAGCCACACAATTCCTACAGGAAGGCAGCATGATCACCGAGGAGTTCCTACATATCATGGCGAGAGCCATGTTTGACAGCATGTTCGAAGTCGTCAGACACCGCATGGACAGGGATACTGCCAGAAAATATCTGCATATGCTGGAGAAATATCACTATGGCGGATGGGGAGCCATCATCAAGCTGGGGTGAATCATAAGATAAGACTGCTATGGAAGATTACGGTAGCAGTCTATCTTAAAAACCGACGGTTAGTTGAAACTAATTCTCAATAAGCAGTGTTAGATAGGAAAGACAATAGAGCCTCAAATGTCCGGAAAAGAGAAATGATGAAAATCCGGGCGAAAGGAAAAGAAATTTTAGAAATTGAAGAATCAAATAAAATCAAAGGAAAAGAGGAAAAGATCACATGAAAAAAGAAAGCTCTATGCAGAAGCTGTTCGCTTATGCGGGCAACTACAAGTACCTGACTATCGTGTCATGGATTCTGTCCGCGGTCAGTGCACTGATTGCATTACTGCCGTTTTATGATATCTGGCGGATCATGCAGGAGGTGGTGTTGGCAGCACCGGATTACAACAAGGCCCGGAATCTGTCGGGGCTTGGATGGAGTGCCGTGGGATTTGCACTGCTTTCCATGATCATTTATATCTGCGCACTGCTGTGTTCCCACATTGCCGCCTTTCACGTACAGGCCAATATGCGAAGCACTCTGATGCGGCATATTCTGACGCTGCCCATGGGATTCATGGACAGTGAGGGCAGCGGTAAGATCCGTAAGATCGTCAATGAATCCACCGCAGCCACAGAGACCTATCTGGCACACCAGCTGCCGGATAAGGCAGGTGCCATGGCAACGCCGGTAGGACTGTTAGTATTGCTAGTGGCGTTCGACTGGAAACTGGGGCTGTTAAGTCTGGTACCCGTGGTATCTGCATTTCTCATCATGGGAGCCATGACCGGACAACGCATGAAGGATAAGATGACAGAATACCAGAATGCGCTGGAGGAAATGTCCAGTGAAGCCGTGGAATATGTCCGCGGTATCCCGGTGGTGAAGACCTTCGGACAGTCGGTATTTTCTTTCAAACGATTTCAGACCTCCATTAAAAAATATGAAAAATGGGTCATTGCCTATACCCTGGAACTGATGTGGCCTATGGTAGGCTTTACTACATTGATTAATGCCATCTTCGCTGTCCTGATCGGTGCCGCATACTGGTTCGGTGGGGCAGGGGGAGATCCGGAATTACTGATCAACCTGCTATTTTACATCATCATTACGCCGGTACTGACAGTTACCTTAAATAAGATCGCATACAGCGGAGAAAATCAGATGCTCGTGGAAGATTCCCTGAACAGGATCGACAGCATCCTCAACAGGAAGCCTCTGCCGGAAGCGGAAAAAGAACAGAACATCCGGGAACATTCCATTGCCCTGCAGAATGTGTCTTTCCGCTATGAAAATGCAGAGCGGGATGCCCTGCATCAGATCAATCTGGAGATCAGAGAAGGGGAGCATGTGGCTTTCGTAGGCCCCTCCGGTGGCGGTAAGACCACCCTGGCCAGCCTGATCGCCCGCTTTTACGATACTACGGAAGGGAAGATCTGTATCGGCGGTGTGGATGTGAAGGAAATCCCTTCCCGGCAGTTGATGGATATGGTGTCCTTCGTATTTCAGGACAGTAAGCTGCTGAAGATGTCCATTTATGATAATGTCCGTATGGGCAAAAAGGATGCCACCAGAGAGGAAGTCATGGAAGCTTTGAAAAATGCCCAGTGTGAGGACATTATTGCCAAGCTGCCGAAGGGAGTGGATACCGTAATCGGAAGTCAGGGCACCTATGTATCCGGCGGCGAGGCACAGCGTCTGTCCATTGCAAGAGCAATGCTGAAAAATGCGCCGATCCTGATCCTGGATGAGGCGACAGCCTTTGCCGACCCCGACAATGAGGCAAAGGTACAGAAGGCATTTACGAAGCTTTCCGCAGGCAAGACCGTGATCATGATTGCCCACAGACTTTCCTCCGTCGTGGAGAGCGACCGTATCTGTGTGTTGAAGGATGGCGGAATTGTGGAACAGGGAAATCATGAAACATTGCTAGCCCAGGGCGGTCTGTATGCCCATATGTGGGAAGCATATAACAAATCCGTCAGCTGGAAAGTAGGAAAGGGGGAGTATTAGAATGAGCAGTTTACAGGCAAAATTGCAGCATAAATATGCACTTTCCGAAAAAGGTGCAAAGGATATGATAAAGGCATTTATATCCGTGACATGTTCCAATCTGGTATTGATGTTCCCGGTATGGATGCTGTATTTTCTGGTAAGAGATTATTTGCAGGGGACGATGGCAGGCAGAGGTATGTTTTATTTCATTGGCTGTCTGTTGTGTCTTTCGCTGATCGCCATTACCACGTTGATCCAGTACCGGACTACCTTCCTGGCAACTTATGTGGAGAGCGGGGTACGGAGAATTGCCCTGGCGGAGCAGCTGCGAAAGCTTCCGTTATCCTTTTTCGGAAAAAAGGACCTGTCCGATCTGACCAGTACCATTATGGTGGACTGTGCCGCCATGGAGACCGCCTCCTCCCATTTCATTCCGGAACTGGCAGGCTCCTGCATTTCTACGACACTGATCGCCATCGGTACCTTTTTCCTGAACTGGAAAATGGCTATCGCGGCATTATGGGTACTGCCCGTATCCTTCCTCATTGTGGGCTGTTCCGGCAGGGTACAGAAGAGTCTGAGCAAGAAGCAGATGAAGTTGAAAATGGACTGTGCGGACGGTATTCAGGAATGTCTGGAAACGGTACGCGACCTGCGGGCCAACAATGCACAGGCAGAGTACATGGAAGGCTTAGAGAGTAAAATCCGTGCAGTGGAGAAACATGCACTGGTGACGGAGCTTGGTACGGCAGTATTTGTGGGGAGTGCCCAGATGATCTTAAAACTGGGCATCGCTGCCGTGGCGCTGACCGGTGGCGTGCTGTTGGTAAGGGGAGAGATCGATATTCTGACCTTCTTCGTATTCCTGCTGCTGATATCCAGAATGTATGATCCCCTGCAGGTGGCATTGCAGAATCTGGCGGCCATCATCAGCAGCAGTGTGCAGAGTGACCGTTTGGATGAGATCCTGTCCCATGACATCCAGACCGGTGCCGACACCATGGATCCTAAGGGGTATGATATCGAATTTTCCCATGTGGGCTTTTCCTATGACAGTCAGGATACTGTGCTCAAAGACGTGGACTTCACAGCAAAACAGGGCGAAGTGACAGCGCTGATTGGTCCTTCCGGCGGCGGTAAGACCACCGTGTCCAGACTGGCTTCCCGGTTCTGGGATATCAATAAAGGTAAGATTACCGTGGGCGGTATGGACATCTCCACCATTGATCCGGAGACATTGATGTCCCTGTATGCCATCGTATTCCAGGATGTGACGCTGTTCAATAATACGGTGATGGAAAACATCCGTATCGGCAAGCAGAATGCGACGGATGAAGAAGTGCTGGCTGCGGCAAAACTGGCGCACTGTGATGAGTTCGCGGAGAAGCTTCCGGACGGCTGGCAGACCATGATCGGTGAGAACGGTTCGGAACTGTCTGGCGGTGAGAGACAGCGAATTTCCATTGCCAGAGCATTCTTAAAGGATGCGCCCATCATCCTGCTGGATGAGGCAACCGCTTCTCTGGATGTAGATAACGAGACACTGATTCAGGAATCCCTTTCCAAGCTGATCCGCAATAAGACCGTTATGATCATTGCGCACCGCATGCGTACCGTGGCGGACGCAGACAAAATCGTTGTATTGAAGGATGGCGTGGTGGCAGAGCAGGGAACGCCTGCCGAACTGGAAGCAAAAGACGGCATTTACCGGCATATGAAAGCCACTCAGATGGAGGTCGCCGACTGGAAGTTGTAATCATAATTCCACCATAGAAAGTCAGCGAGACTGCTTGCAGGCAATATAAAGCTTCAAAAATCCGGGACAGTTCATCTCCCGGATTTTTATTATTTAAGGTAATAATGCTATGAAATACATGCATAAAGCTTGAAAAAAAGATTTGAGTATGTATAATTGTCAAAGAAACACATGCGTAGGAAACAAAAAAGGAAATTAGGTATGTGTGCCGGCAGGGAAAACACATGCGTAGGAAACAAAAAAGGAAATTAGGTATGTGTGCTAGCAGGGAAAACACATGCGTAGAAACTAAAAAAATAAATCAGGTATGTAAGGAACAAAAATAAAACAGAAAATGTGAGGAATATCATGCAGATAACAGCAATGAAAAAAGACGATTTTTACAGGCAGATGTTCAAACTGACCATCCCGATCATTATACAGAATCTGCTCAGTGCAGCGGTGAATTCCGCGGATGTCATTATGTTAAACTATGTGGGACAGTCTGCAATATCCGCAGTATCCCTAGCGGCGAATTACTCCAACATTTTATTTATGGTGTACTACGGACTGGGGACGGGAGCGTCCTTACTGTGTGCCCAATATTACGGAAAAGGAAATCTGGAAGCCATCCATACGGTGGAGGGCATTACCCTGCGATTCTCCATGGTAATTTCCGGACTTGTGGCGCTGGTGGCATTTTTTATGCCGCAGTATATGATGCTGTTATTTACCTCCGATCAGGAACTGATCACCATCGGTGCCTCTTATCTGCGGATCATGGGCATCACATACCTGTGCTGGGGCATCACGGAAGTATATCTTTCCATCCTGCGAAGCGTAGGTCGTGTGACGGTCAGTATGGCGTTGAATATGCTGGCTTTTGTATTGAATGTCATTCTGAATGCCACATTTATCTTCGGACTGTTCGGCATGCCGAAGCTGGGAGCTACCGGTGTCGCCATTGCCACAGCCCTGTCCCGACTGGTGGAACTGGTGGCATGTTTCATTGTATCTTTCTTGAGCAAAAATGTAAAACTGCATCCGAAGTACCTGTTAGTTCACAGCAAGGTGCTGACAAAAGATTTCATGCGTCTGTCTCTGCCTGCACTGGGCAACGATGTGTCCTGGAGTGTGGCGTTTTCCATGTATTCCGTGATCCTGGGGCATCTGGGAACAGATGCGGTGGCCGCTAATTCACTGGTCGTCGTAGTGCGCAATATCGGTACGGTGTTCTGCTTTGCCATTGCCAGTGCAGGTGGCATATTGCTGGGAAATGTTATGGGACAAGGCGATCTGGAGAAGTCGAAGAGTTACGCTTCCCGGATGTTGAAGATGACGGTCATCGCCGGAGCCATAGGCGGTCTGATCATACTGGCAATTACACCCTTTGTGTTGCGGTTTGCTACACTGAATGACACTGCCATGCATTATCTGAAATATATGCTGCTTATCAATACTTATTATATTATGGGCGCTGCCGTGAATACAGCGCTGATCGCCGGAGTATTCCGTGCCGGCGGAGATACGAAGTTCGGCCTGATCTGCGATACGATCGATATGTGGTGCTATGCGATCCCTCTGGGATTCTTCGCCGCATTTGTACTAAAACTCCCGGTGCTGTGGGTCTATTTCCTGTTATGCACCGATGAATTCGTCAAATGGCCCTGGGTCATTAAGCATTACCGCAAGGGCAGATGGGCGAAGAATATTACCAGAGAAGAAGTATGAGCCTGATTTAATTACATAGCCTTTTCCTGCTCTTCCTGAATCTCGGGGAAAACAGATAACATGGGTTTCACGTCTTCTTTTTTAATGATACGTGCCACGTAATTTTTTGTGATCTTCATTACTACGGGCGACAATGCAATGACACCAATCAGGTTGGGAATCGCCATCAGTCCGTTGAAGGTATCCGACAGATCCCAGGCAAGTCCCAGATTCATGGTACAGCCGATAAAGATCATCAGCACGAAAGCTACCTTATAGATAATCGTTGATTTGGTGCCGAATAAATATTCCCATGCCTTGGAACCGTAATGACTCCAGCCAAGTACCGTGGAAAAAGCAAACAGCAGGATCGCAATCGCAATGAAAGCAGGACCGAAGCTGCCGAAAACCGTTGCAAAAGCCTGACCTACCAGAGCGGAACCTGAAGAATCAACGAGCACAGCACCAGTGTCTAAGTCGATCAGTCCGGAGGACAGCACGGCGAAAGCTGTCAGTGTACATACGACCATGGTGTCGGCGAATACTTCGAAGATACCCCACATACCCTGACGTACGGGCTCTTTCACGTTGGAACTGGAATGCACCATAACGGAGGAACCAAGACCGGCTTCGTTAGAGAATACACCACGCTTCATGCCCCAGGTCAGCGCCAGCTTCACACCGGAACCCACGATACCGCCGCCTACGGCTTTCAGACCGAAAGCGCCTTTGAAAATAGCGGTAAATACAGCACCTATGTGACTGATGTTGGCGAAGAAGATTACGAGAGCACCGAGGACATAAGCAATTGCCATAAAAGGCACCAGCTTCTCAGTCACGGAAGCGATTCTTTTTAATCCACCGACGATAACGAGGGCACCTACGAGTACCAGAACAATACCGGCCACGGTTGCGGGAATCGAAAAGGCGGAAGTCATATTGGCAGCGATGGAATTCACCTGACTCATGTTACCGATACCGAAGGAAGCCAGCAGACAGAAAGCTGAGAACAGCGTTGCAAGTATTGCGCCGATCTGTTTACATCCCTTATAGGAACCGAGACCATCCTTCAGATAATACATGGCACCGCCGCTCCATTCGCCCTTGGAATTCCTGCGGCGATAGTAGATGCCAAGTACATTTTCCGAGTAGTTCGTCACCATGCCGAAGAAAGCTACGATCCACATCCAGAAGATAGCACCGGGGCCACCGGCCACCAGAGCGCTGGCCACACCGACGATATTACCGGTACCGATGGTGGCGGCCAGTGCGGTACACAGAGACTGGAACTGGGAGATGGACTGATCTCCGGCTTCGGTATGTTTCGTTACATGTTTGTCGTGGAAGATACCGCCGACTGTGTTTTGGAACCAGTGCCCGATATGGGATAACTGGAAAAATTTTGTCAGCACGGTCATCAGAATACCTGTCCCCACCAGAAGCACCAGCATGGGAACACCCCACACGAAACCGTTGACAGCATTGTTCACATTTGTAATGAGCTCTACCATAACATTCTCCTCCTTTGTCTTATCGGGCAAAAGAAAAAGCGTGGGCATCCGAAGATGTCCACGCTGACATTGCTACCTGATTTTTGTTTCGATTTATTTTTCATAGTATAACATACCATTTTCTGTGATGCAATTAAAAATTTATGACTATGCAGGAACAAATATTACCGACGTAGCAAAAAAGTATTGACCTAAAGTTAGCTCCAGGTATTATGATAAAACTGTCCGAAATGAAACATTATTATGCAGACAGGACATATGCAAGATTTCGGGCAGAATGAGCAAGATCGTCAAATAGAAAGATTATGGAAGGAGCAGAAGAAATGTATCAGAATGAATTAACTTTAAATAATGGTGTGAAGATTCCACAGCTGGGACTGGGAACATGGTTCATTGATGATGACAAGGCGGCAGATGCCGTGAAGGCAGCGGTAAAACTTGGTTACAGACATATTGATACCGCCCAGGCTTATGGCAATGAGCGCGGTATCGGGGAAGGTATCCGTACCTGCGGTGTACCCAGAGAGGAACTTTTTGTTGTATCAAAAGTTGCAGCAGAGCACAAGACCTACGAATCTGCTGCAAAGAGTATTGATGAGACACTGAGCAAAATGGGACTGGACTATCTGGATATGATGATCATTCATTCTCCCCAGCCCTGGGTTGAGGTAAATCGGAGTGAGGATCGTTATGTGGAGGGAAACAGAGCCGCATGGAGAGCTCTGGAAGATGCTTACAAAGCGGGTAAATTAAAGGTCATCGGTATCTCCAACTTCCAGATCGGTGACATCGAGAGTCTGCTTCAGACAGCAGAGATTAAGCCTATGGTGAACCAGATCCTGCTGCACATCAGCAATACACCGTTAGAACTGATGGAGTACTGCCAGAAGAATGGGATTGCCGTAGAGGCATATTCCCCCATCGCCCACGGTGAGATTTTAAATCAGCCAGAGATCAAAGCTATGGCAGAAAAGTATGGAGTAACGGTACCACAGCTTTGCATCCGCTATACATTGCAGCTTGGTGCAATTTCTCTTCCAAAGACAGCTAATCCTGAGCATATGAAGACAAATGCTGAGGTTGATTTTGAAATCAGTGCGCAGGATATGGAAGTATTAAAGAACTTCAAGAAGATTGAAAGTTATGGAGCAAGCAGTGGATTCCCTGTATATAGCGGAAAGATGTAATGATAACAGGAATCCGAATAGTGTTTTAAGAATGGAGTAGATGATTATTATACAACGCTTGATGAAATTAATGTACCAATAACAGTCAGTGGACGTGTAACAGCAGGTTATGAAGTTGTCATCAATACAAACGGAAAACTTCTCTGACCGGATGCAACAGGTATGGCAAAACCATATCTGATTGTAACCAGTGAGAAGGTTTCAAAGGAATATCTCGATTATCTGGACAGACAGAATATTTCATGGATTGCCTGCGTAAAAGAGCATGTAGACCTCGCGCGTGCAACAGAAATCCTTGCAGAGCAGTTTGGCGTAGAGCGCATGAGTATTGTCGGCGGACCGAAAATTAATACTGCATTTTTAGAAGCTGGACTTCTTGATGAGATCAGTCTGTTGAGCGGAGCCGGAATCGATGGCAGATGCGTGGCTGTTGCTATGTATCTGCTTTTCTTTTTACGGAATTATCTGTTGTTTTGAGTTGACACATACTGAAATTAAGTATAACATCAGGTAGAATATCCCACCATGATTCTATGGAGGTGACATGATGTCACTTTACAATTTAACAAAATAATGAAAGGAGTATTTTTGTGAACTATACAGACATCATAAGCAAGTGGAAGGAGAAGAAAATAGATAGCATCGAAAAATTAGATCAACAGCTCAGCAATTTTCGTATCACTTTTGCTTATAACTCTGGAACAATAGAAAATCCACAGATAACATATCATGCTACAAGAGAAGTTTTTGAAAATGGAAAGGTAATCAATTTTTGTGGTGATACTCAAACCATCTTTGAAATTGAAAATCAAAAAAAATGTTATAATTTTCTTGTACCTAAAATTATAAATAAAGACCCCATTACCTCTGATCTTATAAAAAAAATTCATTATCAACTTATGCAAGGGGTCTATGACGAACACCGTTGGCAAAAAGGTGAACGTCCTGGACATTATAAAATACATGATTATGTAATTGGCAAATCAAATCAGGGTGCGCTACCAGAAGAAGTTCCGGCTGAAATAGCGGAATTATGTGACGAAATTTTAAATATCCCTGACAAGGGTGATAACATTTTAAAAACAGCCGCATATATTCATTGTAAATTTGAAAATATTCATGCATTTGCCGATGGAAATGGAAGAGTAGGGAGAACCCTTATGAACTATTATTTGATGATCAATAACTATCCACCTTTAGTAGTATACTCAGAAACAAAAGACCAGTATTATAAATCCTTAGATCATTATGACAATACCGGTGATATCACTCCATATCTTAATTATATGAAAAAAAGCTTGGAGAAAACATGGGTTTTGGGTGAGTTAAAGTGACATCGTTTCTATTCCTCTGCTCCGCATATTTACTAATTCCTGAAACGTTGGCAAAAGAACTTTTTCATACCTCATACTTATCATTGATGTATAAAACTTTTTCCGTACATCACTAATAATTCTATTAGGTTTTCTCCTTCTGATAAAAAATCCTTACATCCTACCACTACTCTGTTTTTATACACTCCAAGTTTTGTTTCATGAACAGGCATTCCTATCAATTCATATACATGAGATCCTATATACTCAGAAACAGGAGCATTACTGTAACTCATTTTTATATTTTTAAGTTGCTTATCCTTCAAATTACCGGGAAATTCAAAATATAATTCTGTCCTTCGTAAACAACACCTAATTTTCTTCCAGCAGCTCCACCATATACACGATCATTTATAGGACAATCTTAAAATTTATCATTTCTATCACCTTAATCCATACCTCCTGAAAATAGTGTCTAACTGCTTTCCACTGATGCTGCCATGTATACAACACTGCTTCACAGTCGCTTCCAGTGTTTCCAGACAGCAATCATATCCTACAAAATCTCCACTATGATAATAGCTCTCCAGTTCTTCAATATCCCTTTGAAGGACTTTAGGCAATTCTTCCCTGTTAATCACATAATTTTCATCAATAAAAATAAAATATCACTCCTTCTGCTCCAGACCTACAAAAACTCAATTCTGTTGGTATATTAAAAGTCAACTGTTTACGACATCTATCCGGTTCTATTCTTTTAGGGATTTTTCCATTATTCTCCATACACTGTAATTCTCCTCCGGATATTCTTCATCAATCCACTTCCAATCACATACAAACCTTAAAAAATCTTTGTTGTCCTCCAACTCCAGCATCCCTAATTGCAGACAGCCATACATACTTTCATCGCCACCGTAAGATAAACAATATGTGGATTCTCTATTACCTACAATCTTCCCCTCACGATTGTTAAAAGCATCATTTGAAATGGACACTAATAACTGTATCACCTTTTCCGGTAAAGTACGTTTAAAATAGATCACACTTTTTTGCATCCTTTAACCTCTTTCCCTCTTTACAGAAACCAATTTCTTAACCACCAGCTTCTCGGCATACACCGGTGGCATCCTAACTCCAGACTACCAGTTTTCCAATGTACACAGCGGAATCTCCAACAACACGCGATCGTACAGCACTACTATACCATCCATTGATTGGAGCGTCAAATCGCGAAAGCCCAGCAGGTATAACAGGACACCAAAAACGCCCGGACAGACAAAAAGAACGCCAGAGAAACCGGAAATAACGATACGGAAAATAAATCCTTTATTTAAGACATTCCTGGCTTATTTTTTGTCAAATTTTATGAATTTATATGTGTTTTTTTGTACTAACTGTATTGTAATTGATTTAATTGGAGGACTTCTTAATGTATATCAATATTACTGGCAGCAAAGACAACAAAGATGTTTATATCACCCAGTCCTACCGCAGGGAAAACGGTAAAACTTCTTCCCGCATCTATAAAAAGCTGGGCAGTACAATGATCTTCTGACTCAGTTTTCCGGGAACGAAGCGGAAATGATGGACTGGGCCCAAAAGGAAAAAGTTACCGTCTCTTTTTCACCTCTCGCATGTATTCCTTTAGACGAAGAGCGCCTTTTTAATGTGGGCTATCTGTTCCTGCAACAGCTCTGCACCGAACTACGTTTGGACAACATTTGCAGAAACATCTTATATCCGCCTTCTGGTATACCGGCTGTTGGAGAAGAAACTGGGGGAAGAATTCGCCTGCAGCGAAAACTTAAAAACCCTTCGGGACATGAATATGATCCTGCTTTCCAAAGACAGTGGCTGCATTCCCTCCTACAAACGTACAAAACTGACCGATGCATTGCACAGTGCTTTTGGATTCAGAACGGATTATGAATTTATATCAAAGGCAGATATACGGGCACTTATCAAAGAAACAATGCAGAAAAAATAACACAATTTCAAAAATAGTACAATATCGATGCGAAAAAGGAAACAGCCATACCCCTGATAAATACTGGGGTTATGGCTGTTTTTTGCTCTATAAAGTGTCAAAGATGGGATTTTAATCCATTTTAATCGGGATATTTGATCAAATCGTATAATTTTCCGTAGTTTCCTAAATCCCTGATGCCTTCAAGATGCATCCCGAGGTGTATGTATTTATCGCATTTTGACTTTGCATCTGTCTCCAGAATCACCGGAACCTTCAGACGGTTACCTTCTGCATAGGCAAGTTCCATCACGCTCCTCATATAGCCCTGCCCCTGAAATTCTTCCGGTACACAGACCATGCCGACGAAGATGCAGGGCTTTTTCGCTTTTTTCATCCGATCCTCCAAAGAGGTTCCGCCCTTCGAGATAGCAACTCCCATACGGAAGATCTCCTTCAGGCTCATAGAATGGAAAAGAGCCTTTACAAGTTCCATGCTCGCTCCAAAGCCCAGCTTCTGTCCCGGCAGCTTATAGGCGATATAGCCCCTACCAGGCTCACGGATGCCATAAAGCATACCGCCAGCAAATGCCATCCGCACATATCCGGCGATATAGTCTGCCACCGCATCTTTACTGCGGAAAAAGGAATCCATGCCGATTTCCTCTCCATAATCATAATAGCCAAAGGCATGACCGATCTGATCAGGTATCTGTGCATCTAAATCTGTTACCCTCATAATATTCTCCCTCCGAATGGTCATTCAGTGTGTGTTATGTAGAAAACGCAAGGTTAGCATACACTAACCGATAATATAGTACCATATTTTACGCGATATGAAAATACATTTCCGAGGGAAAATTTATGCAGAAGACTTCGTTTCAGGCGTTGTTCCGGTCGTGGCTGTTATCATACAGAGCCTGAATATCAGCGGGAAGTTTATCCGGAAGCATGGCGTGAATTTCGTCTTCGTTGCCGTCCTCCATGGCCTTTTCGTAATACCAGCATTTGAATTTCAGCATATCCAGAGTTTTTTCCAACTGCTTCATTTCTTCTTCCACAGCTTTTTTTCTGGCTTCGAACATTGCCTTACGGTTGGGGTAAGTGGAAGGACCTTCCTCTACCCATTCGAAAAACTGCCGGATGTCCTTGATCTCCAGGCCGGAACGCTTCAGACATTCAATCATGCGGATGGCATCCAGTTCGGCCTGGCTGAACCGCCGGATTCCTGACTGCTTCTCCAGATTCGGGAAGAAGCCCTCTTTATCATAATATCTCAACGTAGAAATCGGTAAATTCGTCATTGCGGAAACCTGTCCGATGCTGTACATATATAATCCCTTTCCTTGTATAAAACTATCTAAAGCTGACTTTAGGTATTGCTACTGCTATTATAAAGCGCTAAGGTACAAAAAACAAGAGAATCATGCTATAAAGTTTTTACCGGGCGGTGTCGATACTATTCATATAGGAAAATACAGATACCATGGATGGACAAAAGCTACGGATGGCTGCTTCAAGAGAAGGCAACCATCTTTTTTTATGGCAGTGATCGCTGCGGAGAGGGAGATAAATATGGCAATTACGGGAATCGGTTACGGAAGGACACTGATGTATGAGATCCAGAAGAGGGTAAGCGAAGGAACTTTGCAGAGCGCGTCAGATGTGGCATCTCGTTTTGCAGAGAGTCTGGAGGAATCTGCGGAGGAAAATGACAAAGTGCTGGCTCCGGTGACACGTGGTGTACGGTTGAACCGTCGTATCGAAGGCAAAGACAAAGTGCCCTATGGGGAAATGGCGGAGGACGGTGTTATTGAATATAATGGGGTGGTCTTCGTCTGCGATTATGATCATAACCGTCTGACGCTGGGAGATACCTCTAATGAGAAAGATTGTATCAACATTCCGCTGTCCGGCGGTGGAAGCCTGCTGGTTAACCGGAATAACATCGATGCCCTGTCCAAGGCCATCGGTATGTTCAGTCCGGAGGATGTGAACCGGATCCTGCGTGCACTGGCACAGGATAAGAAGATACGGGAGATGGAGAAAGAACTGGATGATATGGAGAACGGTGACAATGTAGACAGCAACGAGGAAACTTCGGAGACGCCCGATGCGGACAAAGCAGCGGAAACGGACCCGGCCGGAACCGCCGGAGAACCGGAAAAAGAGGATCTGAGTCTCATGGAGCAGATCTGCGAGAAAATGCAGGAGATCTACGACAAGCTTCAGAACGGCGATACAGAGACGAAATTCATGATCGGCAATCAGGAATTCAGCATCAAAGAATGGGACAGTTTTCTGGAGAAGTTCGACAGCGTACAGGATGCAATCCGGGAGGCACTGGAAGAGAAAATCGAAAAACAGACGGAAGAACATTTCGAAGAGGAAGACTTAGAGGAGACTGCCGATAAGAAACCCGATGTCAATCCGGATTTTTCCGATATTCCCGAGGAGATTTTCCGTATACTTTTTTGAACAGGTCCTTAAAATAATTGCTGTCGTTGAAGCCGTATTCCAGAGCAATATCCGTGATGGAGCTGTTGGTGGTAAGAAGCGCCGTCTGGGCGTGCTTGAGCCGTACGTAATTTAAATATTCCTTGAACCCCATGCCGGTGATCAGTTTGAATTTCTTGCTGAAATAGGTGGGGCTTAAGGAAGCCACGTAGGAGACATCTTCCAGTGTCAGTGGCTTGCGGAAATTATTATAAATGTATTTTGTGGCAAGCAGGATGTCCGCATCCCGGGAGTTCAGTAGATCCGGCTCCTTCTCATTCATGACGGAATGCCGCATCAGCAGGAGCAGAAGCTCTTCCAGATAGCAACGCTCAAAATGTTCGGAGTATTGGTCGAAGCGGGAATTCTCGGTGAGCATACGGGTCAGCAGAGAGTGCAGATATTCCTGGTATACCGTAGGAACGCTGCCCATGAAAGAATGCAGCTGTAGCCCCTGCCCGGATATGGAAGTGAGGCTGTCGGCAGACCGGTCCGATAAATGCAGATATTCTTCTTTGAAATAGATCATTACGATCTCGCAGACCTCTCCGGCAGAATACAGAGAGTGATGCAGTTCCCCCGGGGCAATGAAGACCAGATCTCCGGCTTCCATCTGATAGACAGTATCTTTTAACAGGAAACGGCAGCTGCCGGACCAGAGATAGAATATTTCATAAAAGCTGTGATAATGATCGGGCTGCAGCGGAGAAAAATCGCCTCTGCGGCCTTTTTCCACGATGATACGGTCAATATCCTTTCTGCCGCGTCGGCCTTTTTTGGTTGTGATATCCATAGCTGCTCCTTCGCTTTTTAAATCTACTTTCATTGATACAGTCAGAATACCACAAAAAAACAGTATTTTCAACACAAACAAGCAATAAAAACAGCAGTAAATATAAATAAATTACGCTATTATAATAACTGAAAAAGGAACCCGCCTCTTTCAAAAATACTTTTCTCTCTATCCCCCTCGGTACACTCCCCCCCTCGCCGAGGGGAATTTTTTGCGCAAAAATCACAGAAAACAGGCAGTCTCGTTACAATGGATTGCGCATTTTCCAAAGGATTGTTACCATAAGGGTACAGATAGGCCGGCATACGGTGCTAAAGCAAAGATGCTAAAGCAAAGGTGCTAAAGCACCTGAGAGTTTGCAGAGTACAGAAAGGTATAGGGATTAGTATGGATAAAAAGAAAACGGGCAATCTGATCCGGGAAGCCAGACAGCGCAAAAATTATACCCAGAGTGAACTGGGAAGGATGTTAGGGGTGACCAACAAAGCGGTATCCCGGTGGGAGAATGGAGAAAGTTTTCCGGATATCGGCGTATTAGAGTCCCTGTCCCATCTGTTGGAACTGCCGATTCAGGACATCGTGACCGGAGAGCGGGCGGGAGACCGGGAGGAGGCTGTGACGGAAGTCGTGAGACTGGCAAAGCTCCAGGAGCAGCGGAAACGTGAAAAGAGGATCCTGTATCTGATCGTGCTGGGGCTTTTGATCTATAACTGTGTCATCGGGATCTGTTTATTTTCCGGAAGAGGGTTGTTTGGGGGAAGAGATATTGCCTGCCAGGTGGCCGGGATCTCCATGGCGGGGACGCTGACGATGCTGGGGCTTGTATACCGGTATTTCGGAAAGGAAGAGGATGTGAAAATGATTCCCTCCAGTCAATTAAGCAGAGGACTTGGAATAGCATCCCTTGCGATGCTATTGTGGAGTGTTGGAATCATGTATTTAAGCTTCGGAATGGTCCGGGCAGGAAGTGTTCCCCTTGGTATGGAACTCAGCTCCCTGGGACCGTTTTTGAACAATCAGCTTTGTGCGGGCTATGCCCTGAATGTAATATTTCTGGCAGTGGAAATGTACCGTCTGCTCATGGAGCGGACGGTACTGCATCCGGGATGTGTGATCTCACCGGCGGTCATCTATCTGGATTTCTTTTACATAGACATTCTGGGCCGGATGGATACCCTGGACAGCGTCTGGAAGGCACTGGACAGAGGGACGGTACTCATATTGCTGGAGGCAGTGTCGGGAATTGTATTTCTGTTTATACAGTCCCACCGTTCTCGTTCTCACGCATCCGATAGCCCACACCAATCTCAGTGAAGACATACTGGGGCTGCGCGGGATTCTGTTCCAGCTTTCTGCGGATGTTCGCCATGTTGACACGGAGGATCTGATTATTATTGTCCATATAGGGACCCCAGATGGCATTCATGATATAGCTGTAGGTCAGGACTCTGCCGGAATTTTCCGCTAAAAGTGTAAGCAGCTGGTATTCGATCTGGGTCAGATGTATCTCTTCGCCCCGCAGGCGGATCAGTCGTTTTTCGAAATCAATCTCCAGATCCAGTGCCTTATACACATGGCCGGGAGCCTGGGCGTGGCTGTGCCGCAGAGAAGTGCGGATCCTTGCCATGAGCTCGCCGGTGCCGAAGGGTTTTGTGATATAATCGTCCGCACCCAGATCCAGAGCGGAGACCTTTTCCTGCTCCTTGGTGCGGGCAGATATGATGATCACGGGAACATCGCTCCAGGAGCGCAGCTTTTGCAACACATCCAATCCGTCCATGTCCGGCAGCCCTAAGTCTAGCAGGATCACGTTGGGGCAGAAAGAAGTGCTGAGACTAAGTCCCTCTCTGCCGTTTAAGGCATGCATGATCTTGTAGCCTTCCCGGTCCATGGTAGCGGTGATGAAATTACTGATACTTCTATCGTCTTCGATTAAGAGAACTTTGATCTTATTCATATCTGAGATCCATATCCTTTCCGGTATTTTCAACAGTTCTATCGTATGTGGCTGAGAGTACACTTATTTTTCCGAAGCGAGAGCTTCCGCCTTGGGAAGTGTGAAACAGAATTCCGCGCCATCCGCATGATTCCTGCCACTCAGCGTTCCGTGATGGGCGGTGATGATGGTCTTGCAGATGGACAGACCGATACCCATGCCTTTGCGGGAATCCGAGCTCCGGGAATTGTTGTAGGTACCCGTCTCGAACAGATTCTGTAATTTTTCTTCCGACAGTCCTTTTCCGTAGTCTCTCACAATAAAAGAGACATGCTCCGGATGATCCTCCACGATGAAATCAATGGGCAGGATACTTCCGGAATGAACGATGGCATTTTCCAGCAGATTGATGGTGACCTGCTCGATCAGCACCGCATCCATGGGTATCATCAGAAATTCCTCGGGGATCCTGACCCGGATGGCGGCATCGGGATAGCGTTTTTTCAGCTTCTCCAAAGCTTCTCCCACCACTTCCTCCACCGGCTCCTCTGTGGTATTGATGCTTAAGCTGTCTCCCTGGATACGGGTGACGGACAGCAGATTTTCCACCATATTCAACAGCCAGTTGGAATCCTCGTAGATATTGGTCATGATCGTACGCTGTTCGGTGGAGCTTAGATCGTTCTGACTTTCCAGAAACAGGGAGCTGTTGCCGATGATGCCGGTGAGCGGCGTGCGCAGATCGTGGGAGATGGCGCGCAGAAGATTCGCACGCATCTTTTCCATTTCGGCTTCTGCCAGCCGCTTTTCCCGCTCTGCGATCATCTCGGACTGGATGGTCATATGAGAGGTCATGGTACACAGGATCAGAGTGATCCCACTCATCAGCAGGAAGGTGATAGGGTAGCCGGTCAGTGTGAAATTAAGCTTATAATATGGATAGGTGAACAGATAATTGATCGCTATTACGGAAAAAAGGGTGCAGGCAATGCCGTAGCCGTAGCCCACCGTCCATCTGGCGATGATCACCAGTGCCAGAATGTAGAACAGTGCTACATTGGCATGGTTGTCCGGGACAATATGCTGATATAAAAAAGAGGCAAGTGTGGCGCACAGCATGCAGGCGGCACAGATCAGGATACTGATGGCATGTCTGGTAAAGGGTGGTTTTAAGCGGAAGCTTTTCCGCGGTGATTTTTTATCGGAAAATGATCGGAACACGGTGTGATCCTCCATGAAATATTGTTAGTTGTTTTGTAAATATATTATAACTATAGTACCATTACTTTGCAATGCAAGGTGTAAAGAAGTAGTTAAGGATATATGAAAACCGATATATTTTCCCCTAAAGCGGAGGCAAAAGGCAGGCAGGTATCCTCCGGAAAAGCCAAGACACAAAAATAGAAACATATACTTTCGTTAGGTTGACATCAGGAAAAACATTAGATTAAAATGTAGTTATACTACGAAGAACAGAGAATCATGAATGCTGCGGCCCGGTCTGGCAAAAGCGATGCATGGAACTGGCGGGCATTACTGCAAAACAGATTCAGGAAGCAGACAGGACGGAGATTCTGACGGACAAAAAAGTGGCGGCGATCCTGAAAGGGCGGACCGTCTATGTGGACAGGAGAGGAATAGGTTATGTTTCTGACAGGATTGGCACTATTGCCGGCCATCGCACTGGTGGTATGGATTTATAGACAGGATAAGGTGGAGAAGGAGCCGAGGGGATTATTGTGGAAAATATTCCTGTTCGGTGTATTGTCTGTGATCCCCGCCATGATACTGGAAATCATTCTGGATGAAGTATTTCTGGTATTTATGGATGCAGATACGCTGTGCTACGTGATCCTGGATAATTTTATCGGGGTGGCACTGATCGAGGAACTTTGCAAGATGAAAGCGGCCAAATGGGCGGCATGGAAGCATCCGGCATTCAATTATAAATTCGATGCCATCGTGTACTGCGTGACTTCGGCATTGGGATTTGCAGCCATTGAAAATGTTCTGTATTGTCTGGGCGGTGACTTTGGGACGGCAGTGACCAGAGCCCTGTTGTCCGTGCCTTCCCATGCCATCGATGGCGTGATCATGGGATATTTCTTCGGTGTGGCGAAGGAGGCAGAACTTGCAGGCGATAAAAAACGCAGGAAACGCTACCTGAAGCTCAGCGTGTTCATGCCGATGATCGAACACGGTATCTATGATTCCGCATTGTCTCTGGATGCGGACTGGATCTTCGTTTTCTTTTTCCTGTTTGTGATCGTGGTGGATGTCTGGGCCTATAAATTTGTGAAAAAGCAGTCTGGGCAGGACCGGGAGCTGTCTGCATAAAGATTGCGTTAAGAACCCGTGAAAATTTTATAAATTCACGAAAAACGGTAGGATCGGGTCTTTGCTTCATGTTAAGATAAAGAAAACCTAAAGAAAGGAAAGACCAATATTGAAGTTATTGAATCCAAAGATCCGGCAAAAATTTGCAGAATCCTTGAAGGCGGTCCTGCCGGTAGTAGGGATCGTGATCGTATTAAGCTTTACCATAGCCCCCATTACCTCCAGTATCCTGCTGTGCTTTCTGGTGGGGGCGGTGATGGTCATGGCCGGTATGATGTTTTTCACCCTGGGTGCGGAGATGTCCATGACCCCCATGGGAGAAAAAGTGGGTGCCAGAATGACCCAGAGTAAAAATATTCTGCTGATCGTAGTGTTATCTTTTCTGTTGGGAGTGGTGATCACCATTTCCGAGCCTGACTTGCAGGTGCTGGCGACACAGGTGCCTTCGGTGCCGAACATGACGCTGATCCTGGCAGTGGCAGTGGGCGTGGGAATCTTCCTGGTCATTGCCCTTCTGCGTATGCTGATCGGTGTGGCACTGCCGCCGTTGTTAACTTTTTTCTACATAGCAGTGTTTGTTCTTGCATTTCTCGTACCGGAGAACTTTCGGGCAGTGGCGTTTGATTCCGGAGGTGTGACCACGGGACCCATGACCGTTCCTTTTATCATGGCACTTGGTGTCGGTATTGCGTCCATCCGTAATGACCATCATGCGGCAGACGACAGCTTCGGTCTGGTAGCACTGTGCTCCATCGGCCCGATCCTGGCGGTCATGGTGCTGGGGCTGATCTATAAGCCGACCAATGCGGATTACCAGCCGGTGGCGATCCCGGAGATCTCTGATTCCGTGGAACTGGCGCAGCTTTTTGCCCATGGGCTGCCGGATTATATGAAAGAAATCGCACTCGCATTACTTCCCATTGTATTGTTTTTCGGTCTGTTCCAGATATTTGCCCTGCGGCTGTCGGGGAAGACACTGGCGAAGATCCTGATCGGGCTGGTGTATACTTATATCGGTCTGGTATTGTTTCTGACCGGCGCAAATGTGGGCTTTATGCCAGCCGGTAATTACCTCGGTCAGGTCATGGCAGCCAGATCCTACCGGTGGGTATTGGTGCCGGTGGGGGCGCTGATCGGATATTTTATTGTCAAAGCGGAACCGGCGGTCTATGTGCTGAACCATCAGGTAGAGGAGCTGACGGACGGCGCTATTTCGGCCCGTTCCATGGGCGTGAGCCTGTCCGTGGGTGTCTCCTTATCCGTAGCACTGGCGATGATCCGGGTGCTGACGGGAATCCCGATTCTATGGTTTTTGATCCCGGGCTACGGTGTGGCGATCGGACTATCCTTTTTTGTACCGAAGATATTCACAGCGATCGCCTTCGACTCCGGCGGTGTGGCGAGCGGTCCCATGACAGCTACCTTTTTACTGCCGTTAGCGCAGGGCGCCTGTGTGGCGGTGGGCGGCAATTTAGTCGCAGATGCTTTCGGTGTGGTAGCAATGGTAGCCATGACACCGCTGATCACGATCCAGATATTGGGAATGGTATATCAGTTAAAGCAGCAGAAGAGCGGTGCAGGCGTATTTGCCGGTGCGGCGGATGCATTTGGTGCTTTGGATGAGAATGCCATCATTGAACTGTAGGAGGTGTGCCCATGAGTGAATTATATATGATGGTCACCATCACCAATCGTCAGCTGACGAGAAAATTCGTGGAATGTTATAAGGAAAACGGCGCACAGGTGGGCAGCATCACAGTTGGTATGGGAACTGCGGCCAATGAGATCCTGGATTATTTCGGACTGGACGGCATGGAGAAGAGCATATTGTTTCACATCGTTACGGATGCTTCCTGGCAACGGATCAAGGCAGACTTACGGAAAAATATGCAGATCGATCTCCCGGGAATGGGAATTGCCTTTATCATTCCGGTGAGCAGCGTCGGCGGCAAGAAAGCATTGAATTACCTGACCTGTGGGCAGGAGTTCGTAAAAGGAGAGGAGTCCACATTGAAAGAGACGAAGAATGAGCTTCTGGTAGTGATAGCCAATCATGGATATACGGAACTGGTCATGGATGCAGCGAGAGAAGTACATGCGGCAGGCGGCACAGTCATCCATGCCAAGGGCACCGGAACAGAGAATGCACAGCAGTTTCTGGGCGTGACACTGGTGCCGGAAAAAGAAATGTTGTTCATTGTGGTAAAAAGTGAGCAGAAAAATTCCATCATGCGTGCTATAATGGAAAAAGCAGGACTGGAGAGTAAAGCACAAAGCATAGTATTCTCCCTTCCTGTGACAGATACTGCAGGCATGCGCCTGATGGAGGAGATGGGAGAGACATGACAAACGGCTTATCCGGACCCAGGAAGCAGTTCCTGGACGTGCTCCGGGTACTGGCAACCTGTGCAGTGGTGCTGATGCATGTACTGACAGGTGCGACAGATGTGACAGATGCGTCGATAGTGCCGGAATACCGGTCATTATTGCTGTCAGTTATGGATCTGGTGACCTGGTGTGTTCCTATATTTTTATTGATCTCGGGATATTTGTTCCTGAATCCGGAACGTACATTGACTTATCCGGTCATGATTAAAAAATATTGCAGGAGGATTGCACTGGCGATCCTCCTATTCGGTGTTCCGTATGCAGCTTCTGAGCTGGTAGTGGCGGAGCGGTCCTTCCGGGTCATGATGATCCCGGAGGCACTGAAGATGACTCTGACGGGACATACCTGGTCCCATATGTGGTATCTGTATCTGATATTGTTTTTGTATCTGATCACACCGCTTCTGAAAAAAGTGCTGCGGGTGCTGCCGGTGTGGGGTGTTGGGACAGTGATGGCAGTGATCTTCTTAGGAAGCAGTGTGGCACCGTTTCTGAATAAGGTACTGGATGTCAACAGTATCCCGGTATTGCCGGATGGCGGTGTGTATTTCCTCTATTATCTGTGTGGATATCTCTTCGCAGTGAGAGAAGTATGTGTGGACAAGGGAAGGAACGTATGGCTGACAGCTGCAGTAGCGGTTCTGGCTCTGGGAATGATCCTGAGCAGAACACTTGCGGGATTCTCCATTCAGATGGCATACAATTATCCGTTTACAGTACTGCTTGCAGTGCTTCTGTTCGCTGCAGGATGGAATGGGGGACGGGATGGCGCGGCTCCTGCTGCCCGGGAGAAGGACAGAATACACCGGATCCCCTGGCAGGAGGCGGGAGCTTTGAGCTTCGCCGTATACCTGGTACATCCGGTGTATGTGAACCTGTTGTATAAATTCGTGAAGATCACACCCTTTACGGTGTTGGAACAATGCGGTGTGCAGTCTGTAGCCGCGGGACAAGCGGTATTGATTTTGCTGCTGGCTGCATTCTGCCTGGTAGTGTTGGCACTGGCAACGGCTACTGCGTGGGTGCTGCGCAAGATCCCGGTGTTAAGAAAATTCGTGTTGTGATCACTTCCGCTGCCAGCGTCCGGAAGCACCGCAGGGCAGTACCAGACCGCTCTCGGTTACGGGGAGGCCGATTTCTTCGGCTTCCACATGACCGCCGAACTTTTTCGTCAGGGTGGAATTCATCATATAGGATAGCACGGCGGGCTGCAATCCTGTAGTGTAGGAATTGATCAGGAAGAACAGTGCATCATCGGATAAAAGCTGTGCGGTCAGTCCTACGAAATCCCAGATATTATCTTCTATTTTCCAGATCTCGCCCTTGGGACCCCTGCCGTAGGAAGGGGGATCCATGATGATGCCGTCGTATTTGTTGCCGCGGCGGATCTCACGTTCTACGAATTTCATGCAGTCATCCACCAGCCAGCGGATGGGAGCATCGGCAAGTCCGGATGCAGCGGCGTTTTCTTTCGCCCAGCCGACCATACCCTTGGAAGCATCCACATGGGTCACGGCAGCTCCCGCAGCCGCAGCGGATACGGTGGCACCACCGGTGTAAGCGAAGAGGTTCAGCACTTTCACAGGACGGTTGGCGTTATGGATCAGTCCGGAGAACCAGTCCCAGTTCACAGCCTGCTCCGGGAACAGACCGGTGTGCTTGAAACTGAAAGGCTTCAGATGGAAGGTCAGCGGGTCGGAATCCGTTACTGCCTTCTGGAAAGGCAGGGTGTAATGAATCGCCCATTCATCCGGCAGGCTGAAAAATTCCCATTCGCCGCCGCCCTTGGCACTTCTGTGGTAATGACCGTTTTTTTGTTTCCAAGCCTTATGGTCGTGGGGCGTTTTCCAGATGACCTGAGGGTCCGGACGCACCAGAATGTAATCTCCCCAACGCTCCAATTTCTCTCCGCTGGACGTATCCAGCACTTCATAATCTTTCCAATTATTTGCAATCCACATATGTTAAAAACCTTTCTTTGAATAAACATTATAAAATACAGAAGCAAATGATTCTCTCTGAAAAAACAACGGATTTCCGTGTCTTCTGACTTTCTTATCATATAATAGACGGGAGACTTTTTCAAGGAATACTTGCGGTTTTCTCCCCATTCCCGGTAGCTTTGGAAAGTAAATTGACAGAAGTATTGGCAGTGGCTTATGCTGTAATTAATAAGGTATTTCGAAAAACAGGCGGGAGGGGACTATGCTGCAGATTGCGATTTGTGACGATAACAGGGCAGATGGACAAATGATGAAAGCACTACTTTCGGAGTCTCTTCAAATAATGGGAGAACCCGGTTGCTGTCATATATTTCAGAACGGAAAAGCATTGGAATATGAAGTAGAAGACGGACAAGACTTTGACCTGCTGTTTTTGGATATCGAGCTGGGGGATGAGGACGGATTTCTGTTGGCAAAGCGGCTGCAGAGCAGTCTTCCGGCGTCACTTCTTATTTTTGTTTCTTCCTATGAAAAGTATGTCTACGATTCTTTTAAATTACAGCCCTTTCGGTTTCTGCCCAAAAGATGCCTGACACAGATGCTTTCGGAGACTCTTTCGGCAGCTGTGGCGGAACTGAAACGCAGAGAGAATCGGTTCCTGCTGGTAGAGAACGGGCAGGGAGCAGAGAAAATACCGTTGGAAGCAATCACATATATCCGGCAGCGGGGGAAATACGCCTGCATTGCGAAGGCGGACGGAAGCCGGAACAGAGTACGGAGAACATTAAAAAGTCTGTCGGAGGAGCTGCCGGAGGAACAATTTTTTCAAATTGACAGAGGATACTTGTGTAATGTGACAAAGGTGACACAGTTGAAAAACGATAAACTGACGCTGACAACAGGGGAAGAACTCTATGTCAGTTCGGCCAGAATGCGGGAATTAAAGGATAAAGTCATGGAGTATTGGATCCGGGAGAAAAAGATATGACAGACGTGACACAAATGCAGATGATAACTTTTTTGTGTAGCTTTCACGAAGCATTTTGGATGGTATGGTGGATGGAACGGGATCATGCCCATGGTTTATATGGGAGTGATGGCAGGGAAAATAAGCTTCTTATGGGAAATAAGCGAGTGCTGTGTCTGACCCTTGGATATGGATTCTTATGGTACGGTATGAGGGAGATGCTGTCCTGCCTTCCGGCATTACTCCTTTTTACCGTCTCCTTCGGTCTTTTGTGGGAATGCGAAGAGAAGGAGTGTTTTCTGTATGCCGCAGGTTATCTGCTGGGACTGGAGGTAACGTTGTGGTTCGCCGGCAGGCTGCCGGCATACGGAGTGCTGATCGGACAGGCGGCATGGTTTGGGGTGAACTTAATGGGAAATCTGGTCTTACAATCCGACACGGTGAGGAAATACAGAAAGCAGTTTCCGGTCATACAGGGAACCATGGGAGCGGCTTTTTTCCTGACGTTGTTTTTCAGCAATTTTCTCTGGGATATGATGCGGGGAGAACGAGTGAAAGAATATTTTTATTTTTCCTGCCTGACAACGGTTCTGGCGGCAGCTTATTTTTATGCACAGAAGACGCGGATGCGAGAGCAGCTGGAGTATCTGGATCTGCAAAACGGAATTCTGGAGCAGGGCTACCGGAAGGCATATGATTTTTATGCGGAAAATGCGAAGCTGTATCACGATATGCATCATCATCTCCGGGCGGTGGAGCAGATGGTCACAAGAGGGGAAGATGCCGAGGCTTTGAAATACATTGCCGGTGTGCAGGAACCGGTCCGGACAGCAGCGGTGCCGGTATATACCGGAATGGAGCTGGTGGATACTGTATTATATGAAGCGAAAGAGCAGGCTGAAGCGGAAGATATCGACTTACAGATCGAGGCATCCCTATTTGCCGGTATTGACAGATTGCAGAAAAAGGATCTCTGTGCCCTGTATGCCAATCTGACGGAAAATGCACTGGAGGCGGCAAAAAGCAGAATACATATTGCCACCCGGACGGTGCCGGGGATGCTCTTATTGGAAATCAGGAATGATTTCAGAGAGAAACCGGAGATTTCGGAAGGACATCTTCGGACGAAAAAACAGGATAGTACGAAGCATGGCTGGGGACTGCGGATCGTGGAACAGATCGTTGGAAAATATGAGGGGCAGATTGATTATGAAACAGTGGAAGAGACGGAAGAATTCCGGGTACGTGTCTGGTTGAACCTGTAAGCTTCGTTGTGAAAACTTAACCTCAGAGGCTGTAATTGTCAGAAAGTCAAATTTCAAGGTCAAAAAACAGTCATTCGGGGACAAAAAGAAACAAAGACTGTTCCGGCTGTTATTATAAAGGCGTAACTTATAGAGTGTAGCTTACCATGATAAAGCAGTCATGGTAAGCTGCAATGACGGATCCGACAGAAAAAATGGCGGAGGGATAAAAATGGATAAAGTTAAAACAGCTGTAAAATGTGCCGGTGTGGCAGCAGCATATCTGTTATTGCTAATGTTCAGCAAATTGTTGGAATTCTGGATTTTTACATCAAAAGTGACTTACGAGGAATTGCTAAACCAAACATGGAATTGGGAAGCTATGCTGGAGAGCTTTCTGTTTACCTTCCCTTATGGCTTGGGAATCTTCCGGGTGCTTCTGATTACACTGCTGCTGTGTCTGCTGATCCATGGCAGAGATTTCCGGATCCGGAGAGAAAAATCTGTATTACAATGTCTTCGGATGTATGCGGGAACGTTCCTTTTGCAGGGGGCTGCGCTGACAGGGGCGGTCATCGGAGCCTGTTATGCAAGACTGGATACTCGCTTGTCGATGCTGCTTTCTGACGGATATTTTTACTTTAGCGGGACACATGCTCTGATGGGAGCAATGCAACTGACAGATCCATTGGCGGAAATATGGACGATTTTTACTGTGTTGGTATATCTGTATGAATCAGACTTCCTGATGGGGCTGGCAGCCTACGTGTTCTATGAATTGCTTCGCGTGTGTTTTGACAGAAAGTTGTAATAAGATACACATGAGCACAATTATATACTTTCGCACATTACAGCGATAGCAAACTAATTTGTTGACGAGGAGCCGGTTATTGTTTATAATAAAGCGTATCACTGTATACAACAAAACTATTCGGACTGCATCTGAGGAAAAAATTATGATTCCAGAATGTATTTTGGTGTTTTTCAGACAAGTGTATTTCGAATGGTAAACTTACGAGGAGGATATTATGACAGGAAATACGCTGGGCTGGGTAATTGTGGCATTTGTGCTGTATTTACTCATGATGATCGCTATCGGAGCGTTCTATGCAAAGGGCAATAACAATTCCGAAGATTACTTTTTAGGAGGCAGAAAGCTGAACGGCTTTGTCGCTGCACTGTCTGCGCAGGCATCGGACATGAGCGGATGGCTGTTGATGGGACTGCCGGGAGCTATTTATTTAACCGGTGTCGGCGGTGACGGCTGGATTGCCATCGGACTTTTCATCGGCACGACGCTGAACTGGCTGTTCATCGCCACGAAGCTGCGCAGATATACGATCCGCGCCAACAATTCCGTTACGCTGCCGACTTATTTTGAGAACCGTTTCCATGATGAGAAGAAGGTATTGATGACTGTTTCTTCTATTACTATTGTAGTATTTTTCCTGGTATATTGCGCTTCCGCGCTTTCTGCCGGCGGTCAGCTGTTTGAGTCTGTGTTTGGCATTGATTATCATGTGGCACTGACCATCGGTGCGCTGGTAGTTTTGGTCTATACCTTCCTCGGCGGATTTACCGCGGTATGTGTGACAGACTTTATCCAGGGTATGCTGATGCTGGTCGGTATTCTGGCAGTACCGCTGTTCGCTTATCATTTTCTGACAACCGGCGGCACTACATTGTCAGCCGGTCTGGAAGCCAGCGGTGCTGACAGTGCCAACTTCCTGAACCTGATGAAGAACGGTGACGGCAGCAACAATATCATCAGCGTGATCTCCGGTCTCGGCTGGGGACTGGGATATTTCGGAATGCCACACATCCTGGTGAGATTTATGGCAGTCCGGGATGAGAAGGAAATGACTAAGTCCAAGGCTACTGCCATCAGCTGGGTAGCATTATCCCTGGGATTTGCAGTATTTATCGGTATTCTGGGCAGAGCGTATCTGCCGGAGCTGGTGAATGGCAATAATGAGAAGGTATTTATTGAGATGATCAAGAAAGTATTTACCGTGGAGATGCGGGCTCCGTTCATTGCAGGATTGTTCCTCTGTGGTATCCTGGCAGCGATCATGTCCACGGCGGATTCCCAGCTGTTAGTCAGCGCCTCCAGCGTAGCGGAGGATATCTTCAAGGGACTGCTCAAAAAGGATGCGGATGACAAGACGGTTATGAATGTGAGCCGTGTCACAGTACTGGTAGTAGCTGTGCTGGCTTATATCATCGCATGGAATCCGAACAACACCGTCATGGGACTGGTATCCAATGCATGGGCAGGCTTAGGTGCCGCTTTCGGGCCACTGGTAGTGATGTCCTTATATTGGAAGAGAACCAACTTCCCCGGCGCCGTGGCAGGTATTGTCACCGGAGCACTTGCCGTTATTGTATGGGATTATATCCCTCTCATGGGCGGACAGACCCTGGGTAAAGCAACCGGATTGTATTCCCTGGTAGTAGGTTTCGGGCTGGGACTTATCGCAATCATCGCAGTCAGCCTCGCTACCAAGGCTCCTTCCGAGGAAATGCTGCAGGAGTTCGAGGATGTGAAAGCGAACCGGCTGTAACAGACCGTTGATGAAATAAATATTGACAGACAAAAATACTGATGGACAGCGAAGACATCTGCCTGTCAGTATTTTTATGTATTTGTGTTGGCGAGGGTATAGAAGTCAGAAACAAGCTATCTGTACCCAGCAGAACTTGCGAAAGCGGGTATATGAGACAAAATCAGGTCGATTATACCCTCCACCTTTGTACATCGGGGCGCAGAAAGGAATTTTGCCGTAATAAGCCCCGTCGCTGGCAGGATATCGGGGCGTAGATAAGGATTTTGCCGTAATAAGCCCCGTCGATACCGGGACATCGGGGCGTAGATAAGGATTTTGCCGTAATAAGCCCCGTCGATACCGGGATATCGGGGCGTAGATAAGGATTTTGCCGTAATAAGCCCCGTCGATACCGGGATATCGGGGCGTAGATAAGGATTTTGCCGTAATAAGCCCCGTCGATACCGGGATATCGGGGCGTAGATAAGGATTTTGCCGTAATAAGCCCCGTCGATACCGGGATATCGGGGCGCAGAAAGGGATTTTGCCAGAATACGCCCCGGCAGCACCTGAGAGCATCCAGGGGGATGGCTTTTCTTGTCATAAAAAATTATTGGGCTGTATTATATGAGTTAAGCGACAAAAATATGATTCATTTGTTGCTTAACTCATTAGATAAAAGAAGAAACTCACAAAAATACAGTGGCAAACCTGTGCAAAACGGCAAAAAGGAATTGTTTTTAAAAAAATACAATTTTTTGAAAAAAAGTCTTGCAATGCCCGTAAATTCAATGTATACTAATCCTTGCTGTGGCATGATAGCTGTGAAACGTGAGGTTGCCGGTTTCCAGTAATGGAGATCGGGTTTTCCGTGGAGCGAATGTCAAGTTAGAAAACTGACGGCAAGTCACTGTACCAATTAACATCTGCCTTGAGCAGTAACAACGTGTAAGTTTATGACCGGAGAGAAGAAAGCGTTGCACAAAGGTCGCAGACACACACGGGAAAGTGTACAGTCACCGCTTGTCCGTACAAAAAGTAAGTATTAACTTACAAAAGTGCGAAAAGGAGGCGACTTTTTTTATGGCAAATCAGGTAATGAGAATTACATTGAAAGCTTATGAACATCAGCTTGTTGATGCATCTGCCAAAAAAATCATCGAAACTGTTAAGAAGACCGGAGCTCAGGTGAGTGGTCCCGTACCTCTTCCTACCAAGAAGGAAGTTGTTACCATTCTGAGAGCAGTACACAAGTACAAGGACTCCAGAGAACAGTTCGAGCAGAGAACTCACAAGAGACTGATCGACATCATGGCTCCCACTCAGAAGACTGTTGATGCTCTTCAGAGACTGGAAATGCCTGCCGGTGTTTACATCGACATTAAGATGAAGAACAACTAATAAGTATTTCAAAGTAAAGCCAAACAACAAAACCTCTACTTAGACGTAAGAACACAGAGCGATGAATAATCGCCAGGGAAATGCGCGAAGCGTATTTCTAAGTGTTTCGCAGAAACACTTTGGGTTTTGCAAGAAACACTTTGGTCCGCTATGTAGAACACAGGAGGTAAAAATGAAGAAAGCAATTTTGACAACAAAAGTTGGAATGACTCAGATCTTCAATGAAGATGGCGTGCTCGTTCCCGTAACCGTGCTTCAGGCTGGTCCCTGCGTGGTTACTCAGGTAAAGACCGTGGAGAATGATGGCTACAGTGCTGTACAGGTAGGCTTCGTTGACAAGAAGGATAAGGTTGTTAACAAGGATGCCAGCGGCAAAAAGCAGATCGTACACAGACATGGTGTTAACAAAGCAGAGCAGGGCCACTTCAAGAAGGCTGGCGTAAGCTCCAAGAGATATGTAAGAGAGTTCAAGTTTGAGAACGCTGAGGAGTACACCCTTGGTGCAGAGATCAAAGCTGACATCTTCGCTGCAGGCGATAAGGTAGACGCTTCCGCAATCTCCAAAGGTAAGGGCTTCCAGGGCGCAATCAAGAGATTTGGACAGCACAGAGGACCTATGGCTCATGGTTCCAAGTTCCATCGTCATCAGGGTTCCAATGGTGCATGTTCCTCCCCTAGCCGTGTATTCAAGGGCAAGGGAATGCCTGGACATATGGGTTGTGTAAAGGTAACTGTTCAGAATCTTGAGGTCGTAAGAGTAGATGCTGAGAAGAATCTGCTTCTGGTAAAGGGTGCAGTACCCGGACCTAAGAAAGCTTTAGTAACCATCAAAGAGACCGTTAAGGTTGAGGCATAGTTTAGGACGAAAGGAGGACCAATCAGATGGCAAACGTATCTGTTTACAATATGGAAGGCAAAGAAGTTGGTACAATCGAATTAAACGATGCAGTGTTTGGTGTTGAAGTGAACGAGCACCTGGTACACATGGCAGTTGTACAGCAGCTTGCAAATAATCGTCAGGGAACTCAGAAAGCAAAGACCCGTTCTGAGGTATCCGGTGGCGGAAGAAAGCCCTGGAGACAGAAGGGAACCGGTCATGCAAGACAGGGTTCAACCAGATCTCCCCAGTGGGCAGGCGGCGGCGTAGTATTCGCTCCCGTTCCCAGAGATTACTCTTTCAAGCTTAACAAGAAAGAGAAGAGAGCAGCTCTGAAGTCTGCACTGACCAGCAAGGTTCAGGGGAGCAGCCTGATCGTAGTAGATGAGCTGAAATTCGACGAGATTAAGACCAAGAACTTCGCCAACGTTATGAATAACTTAAAGGTAGAAAAGGGACTGGTAGTGATCGCTGATAACGATACTAACGTAGTTATGTCTGCTAGAAACGTAGCTGATGTAGATACCACCCTGGTAAATACCATCAACGTTTACGACGTAATGAAAGCTAAGACAGTTGTCCTGACCAAGGCTGCTGTTGCAAAGATTGAGGAGGTATACGCATAATGGCTGATATTAAATACTATGATGTAATCCTCAAACCCGTTATTACCGAGAAGAGCATGGCCGGCATGGGCGAGAAGAAGTACACCTTCCTCGTTCACACCGAAGCTAACAAGTCTCAGATCAAAGAGGCTGTTGAGAAGATGTTCGAAGGTACCAAGGTTAAGAGTGTTAACACCATCAATATGGATGGCAAGAACAAGAGACGCGGAATGGTTACCGGCAAGACTGCCAAGACCAAGAAGGCAATTGTTCAGTTAACTGCAGATAGCAAAGAGATCGAGATCTTCGCAGGTCTGTAAGAGTAAAGCTACTGCTTAAGATTCAAGTATGCGGCACTTAAGTGCTCGCGCAAAAAATCATCGTAAAGGAGATACAGTAATGGGAATTAAGACATATAACCCCTATACACCTTCCAGAAGAAACATGACTGGTTCTGACTTCTCTGAGATCACCAAGACCTCTCCCGAGAAGAGCCTGTGTGTTTCCCTGAAGAAGAACTCCGGCCGTAACAATCAGGGTAAGATCACTGTAAGACATCGCGGCGGCGGTTCCAGAAGAAAATACAGAGTAATTGATTTCAAGAGATACAAGGATGGCATCCCTGCAACCGTAATCGGTATCGAGTACGATCCTAACAGAACAGCAAACATCGCGCTGATCTGCTACGAAGACGGTACCAAGTCCTATATCCTCGCTCCCGAAGGCCTGACCGACGGAATGAAGGTTATGAACGGTGCAGAGGCTGAGGTCAGAGTAGGTAACTGCTTACCTCTGTCCGAGATCCCTGTAGGTACTCAGGTACACAATATTGAGTTATATCCCGGCAAGGGCGGCCAGCTGGTTCGTTCCGCCGGTAACAGCGCACAGCTGATGGCAAAAGAAGGTAAGTACGCTACTCTTCGTCTTCCCTCCGGTGAGATGAGAATGGTTCCCCTGGTTTGCCGTGCAACTGTTGGTGTTGTAGGTAACGTTGATCATAGCCTGGTTAAGATCGGTAAAGCCGGACGTAAGCGTCACATGGGCATCCGTCCCACCGTACGTGGTTCCGTCATGAACCCCAACGACCATCCTCATGGTGGTGGTGAAGGTAAGACCGGTATTGGTCGTCCCGGCCCCAGCACACCTTGGGGTAAACCTGCTCTTGGTCTGAAGACACGTAAATCTAAGAAGGCTTCCAACAAGCTGATCGTAAGAAGACGTGACGGCAGAGCAATCAAATAGTTAAGGAGGAAAGATCATGGCTAGATCACTGAAAAAAGGACCTTTCGCAGACGCAAGCCTGTTAAAGAAAGTCGACGCTTTAAATGCATCAGGACAGAAGCAGGTTATTAAGACCTGGTCCCGTCGTTCTACAATTTTCCCTTCCTTCGTAGGACATACGATTGCTGTTCATGATGGTAGAAAGCATGTTCCCGTATACGTTACTGAGGATATGGTTGGCCACAAGCTCGGTGAGTTCGTAGCAACCAGAACCTTCAGAGGTCACGGCAAGGACGAGAAGAAATCCAAGGTTAGATAATTTTATTATTGACCTGGAGCTAAAAATATGCTATCTTTTATAGATGGCTGGGAGAGCTATGCGCTCTCCCGAGGGTCTTCCCTCGAAAGAGGAAAGAAGACGGGATATTTTTGTGCGCAGCACTTAGGAAACACACGGGTGCGTTGCGCGGTTTCAGTTTGAAAGGAGGACCAAATCTATGGCTAAAGGACATAGATCCCAAATTAAGAGAGAAAGAAACGCTCAGAAAGATACAAGACCTTCAGCTAAGCTGTCTTACGCAAGAGTATCTGTTCAGAAGGCTTGTTTCGTATTAGATGCCATCAGAGGCAAAGATGTACAGACTGCACTTGGTATTCTGGAGTACAATCCCAGATATGCTTCCAGCCTGATCAAGAAGCTGCTTGAGTCAGCAATCGCTAACGCTGAGAACAATAACGGTATGAATACCGAGAACCTTTATGTTGCAGAGTGCTTTGCAAACAAAGGACCTACCATGAAGAGAGTAAAGCCCAGAGCACAGGGTAGAGCTTATAGAATCGAAAAGAGAATGAGCCACATTACCATCGTTCTTGATGAGAAGAAGTAGGGAAAGGAGCTATTAAAAGTTTATGGGACAGAAAGTTAATCCTCACGGCCTGAGAGTCGGTGTTATTAAAGATTGGGATTCCAAGTGGTACGCTGATGCAGAGTTTTCCGATTATCTGGTAGAAGACTACAACATCAGAAAGTTCCTGAAGAAGAAATTATACAGTGCAGGTGTTTCCAAGATCGAGATCGAAAGAGCATCTGACAGAGTAAAGGTTATCATCTATACTGCTAAGCCCGGTGTTGTAATCGGTAAGGGCGGTGCTGAGATCGAAGTAACCAAGAAAGAGCTCGCCAAGTTAACCGATAAGAAGGTTATGGTTGACATTAAAGAGATCAAGAGACCTGACAGAGATGCACAGCTGGTAGCTGAGAACATCGCTCAGCAGCTGGAGAACCGTGTATCCTTCAGACGTGCAATGAAGTCCTGCATGGGCAGAACCATGAAGTCTGGTGCTATGGGTATCAAGACCTGCTGTTCTGGTCGTCTGGGCGGTGCTGATATCGCTCGTGCTGAGTTCTACAGCGAGGGAACCATTCCTCTGCAGACACTGAGAGCAGATATCGATTATGGTTTTGCTGAAGCAAACACCACCTATGGTAAAGTTGGAGTTAAAGTTTGGATTTATAAAGGCGAGATACTTCCTACAAAAGGAAATCAGATGGAAGGGAGCGATAAATAATGTTAATGCCGAAGAGAGTAAAACGTCGTAAACAGTTCCGTGGATCCATGGCCGGAAAAGCTTCCAGAGGTAACACCCTGGCGTATGGCGAATTTGGTCTGGTTGCTACAGAACCCTGCTGGATCAAGTCTAATCAGATTGAGGCAGCCCGTATTGCGCTTACCCGTTATACCAAGCGTACCGGTAAAGTATGGATTAAGATTTTCCCCGATAAGCCCGTAACTGTAAAGCCTCTCGGTACTCGTATGGGTTCCGGTAAAGGCGCTGTAGATTGCTGGGTAGCAGTTGTTAAGCCCGGACGTGTAATGTTCGAGATCGCTGGTGTTCTCGAAGAGGACGCTCGTGAAGCATTACGTCTTGCTATGCACAAGCTCCCTTGTAAGTGTAAGATCATTGCTAAGGCAGATGTGGAAGGCGGTGTGACAGAATGAAATCAAATAAATTTGTAGAAGAATTGAAGACAAAGTCCGATGCAGAACTGGCACAGGAGCTGGTAGCTGCTAAAAAAGAACTTTTCAATTTGAGATTCCAGAACGCAACCAATCAGTTAGATAATACTGCAAGAATCAAAGAAGTTAGAAGAAACATTGCACGTATTCAGACTGTTATCACCGAGAAGGCTAGAGCGTAACGCGTGGGTGCGTAGAAAGGAGATCAAACCGTGGAAAGAAATTTGAGAAAAACACGTACTGGTAAGGTTATCAGTAATAAGATGGATAAAACTATTGTAGTTGCAATCGAAGAGCATGTTAAGCATCCCCTTTACAAAAAGATCGTAAAGGACACCTACAAGCTGAAGGCGCATGACGAGAATAACGAGTGCAACATTGGCGATATCGTAAAAGTTATGGAGACAAGACCCCTGTCCAAGGACAAGAGATGGAGACTTGTTGAGATCGTAGAAAGAGCTAAATAAATTAGCACGCGAATATTAAGTTTGTAAGAAACCGCGGAAGCGGTGAAGGAGGAATAACATGGTTCAGCAGGAAAGTAGACTGAAAGTTGCTGATAACACCGGCGCAAAAGAGTTACTTTGCATTCGTGTTATGGGCGGTTCTACCAGAAGATATGCACAGATCGGCGACGTGATTGTTGCTTCCGTTAAAGATGCAACACCAGGTGGCGTTGTAAAAAAAGGTGATGTAGTAAAGGCAGTTGTAGTTCGTTCCGTAAAGGGCGCTCGTCGTAAAGACGGTTCTTACATCAAGTTTGATGAGAACGCTGCAGTTATCATCAAAGATGACAAGACTCCCAGAGGAACCCGTATCTTTGGGCCGGTTGCAAGAGAGCTTCGTGAGAAACAGTTCATGAAAATTGTTTCCCTGGCTCCCGAAGTATTATAAGGAGGTTGCCACATGTCTACAATGAAAATTAAGAAGGGCGACACCGTTAAGGTTATCGCTGGTAAAGACTTAGGTACAGAGGGCAAGGTTCTCTCTGTAGACGTAAAGAATCATAAAGTCCTGGTTGAGGGCGTTAACAAGATCACAAAGCATGCAAAGCCTTCTCAGGCAAACCCCAATGGCGGTATTGTTGAGAAAGAAGCTCCTATTGATATTTCAAACGTTATGCTTGTTGTAAAAGGCAAGACCACAAGAGTTGGCTTCAAGGTTGAAGACGGCAAGAAAGTACGTTTCGCAAAGTCAACAGGCGAAGTGATTGACTAATCAATAGGAAGGAGGAAATATAAGTGAGCAGACTGAAAGATTTATATAACAATGAGATCGTCGATGCTATGACCAAGAAGTTCGGTTACGCTAATGTAATGGAAGTTCCCAAGCTCGACAAGATCGTTATCAACATGGGTGTTGGTGAAGCAAAAGAAAACGCTAAGATCCTTGAGAATGCAGTTGCTGATATGGAAGCTATTACCGGACAGAAGGCAGTTCTGACCAAGGCTAAGAATTCCGTAGCAAACTTCAAGATCCGTGAGGGCATGCCCATCGGATGTAAGACCACTCTGCGTGGTGAGAAGATGTATGAGTTCCTGGATCGTCTGGTTAACCTCGCTCTTCCTCGTGTCCGTGACTTCAGAGGCGTTAACCCTAACGCATTCGACGGCAGAGGTAACTATGCACTCGGTATCAAAGAGCAGTTCATCTTCCCTGAGATCGAGTACGATAAGATTGACAAGACCAGAGGTATGGATATCATTTTCGTAACAACTGCTAAGACCGACGAAGAGGCACGTGAGCTGCTGAGACTGTTCAACATGCCTTTCGCAAAGTAATCAAGGAGGTAAATTCTGATGGCAAAGACATCAATGAAGATTAAACAGCAGCGCAAACCTAAGTTCTCTACTCAGGCTTATACCCGCTGCAAGATTTGTGGTCGTCCCCACTCTGTACTGAGAAAATACGGAATTTGCCGTGTTTGCTTCCGTGAACTGGCATACAAGGGCGAGATTCCCGGAGTTAAGAAGGCATCTTGGTAAGAGCGAAAAGATTTTCTAAGCCAGCTAAATACGCTGGCTAACAAAATCTAAGTTTCGCTCCTAAGAGAATTTTGCGGGGCAAAATTCTCCGAGACGAAAAGAAATTCCTTATGGAATTCTCCGAGACGAAAAGAAATTCTAAGGCGTCGAAAGGCGTCGAGTAAGAATTTCTAAAAGTTTTGGTTATAAGAATTATCTTATAATATAGATGGTATATACAAAGTGTATGTACTTAGCATGATTCAAGTCAAATAATAAGGAGGAAACTAAATCATGACAATGAGCGATCCTATCGCAGATATGCTTACAAGAATCCGTAATGCAAATACTGCAAAACACGACACCGTAGACGTACCTTCTTCCAAGATGAAGCTGGCTATCGCACAGATTCTGCTGGACGAGGGATATATTAAGAAGTACGACATCGTTGAAGACGGTGGTTTCAAGACCATCCACATCACTCTGAAGTACGGCGCAGACAAGAACGAGAAGATCATCTCCGGCATCAAGAGAATCTCTAAGCCCGGCTTACGTGTATACGCTGGCAAGGAAGATCTGCCTAAGGTTCTTGGCGGTCTGGGTATTGCTATTATCTCTACCAACCAGGGTGTTATCACCGACAAGAAGGCTCGTGAGCTTCAGGTTGGCGGCGAAGTATTAGCATTCGTTTGGTAAGAGCAAAAAGATTTTCTAAGTCAGCAAAATACGCTGACTAATAAAATCTAAGTTTTGCTCCTAAGAGAATTTTCCGCAAGCGTAAAATTCTCCGGAGACGAAAAATAATTCTAAAGCGTCAAAAGATGCCGCTTAGGAACAGCAACTATTGTAAGTTAGTAAATTAGGAGGTACGGGCATGTCCAGAATAGGTAGAATGCCAATCGCAATTCCTGCAGGTGTTACTGTAGAAGTTGCAGAAAATAACAAAGTGACTGTGAAAGGTCCCAAGGGTACTCTGGTAAGAGTATTACCCTCTGAGATGGAAATTAAAGTGGAAGGTGCAGAAGTTCTCGTAAGCAGACCCAACGATCTGAAGAAGATGAAGTCTCTTCACGGCCTGACAAGAACTCTGATCCACAACATGGTAGTAGGTGTTACCGAAGGTTTCGAGAAGAAGCTGGAAGTAAATGGTGTTGGTTACAGAGCTGCTAAGTCCGGCAAGAAGCTGACCCTGAACCTTGGTTACTCTCATCCCGTAGAGATGATTGATCCCGAAGGCATTGAAGCTGTAGTTGAAGGCCAGAACGTGATCATCGTTAAGGGTATCGACAAAGAAAAAGTTGGCCAGTATGCTGCTGAGATCCGCGACAAGAGAAGACCTGAGCCTTATAAGGGCAAGGGTATCAAGTATGCCGATGAGACCATCAGACGTAAAGTTGGTAAGACTGGTAAGAAATAATAGATAAGGAGAGTATGAAGATGGTTAGTAAAGAGTCCAGACAGTTAGTACGTGCAAAAAAGCACATGAAAATTCGTAACCGCTTCAGCGGCACTGCTGAAAGACCTCGTCTTGCAGTGTTCAGAAGCAATAATCATATGTATGCTCAAATTATCGACGATACAGTTGGTAACACTTTAGTATCTGCATCCACTCTTGAGAAAGAGATCAAGGCAGAGCTGGAGAAGACCAATAACGTTGATGCAGCAGCATATCTTGGAACTGTTATCGCAAAGAGAGCAATCGAAAAAGGTATCAAAGAAGTTGTTTTCGACCGTGGCGGTTTCATTTATCAGGGTAAAGTAGCAGCTTTAGCCGATGCAGCCAGAGAAGCTGGCCTGGAATTCTAGGAAAGGAAAGAGGAATACACCATGAAACACACAATCATAGATGCAAGCCAGTTAGAGTTAAATGATAAAGTTGTTACCATCAAGCGTGTAACCAAGACCGTTAAGGGTGGTCGTAACATGAGATTCACCGCGCTGGTAGTTGTTGGTGACGGCAACGGTCATGTAGGCGCTGGTCTGGGAAAGGCTGTAGAAATTCCCGAAGCTATCCGTAAGGGTAAGGAAGACGCTGTAAAGCATATTGTTGAGATCAATCTGGATGAGAACAATTCCATCACCCATGATTTCATCGGTAAGTATGGTTCTGCTAACGTTTTACTGAAGAAGGCTCCCGAAGGTACCGGTATCATCGCTGGTGGTCCCGCTCGTGTCGTTTGTGAGCTTGCAGGTATCAAGAATATCCGTACCAAGTCTCTTGGCTCCAACAATAAGCAGAACGTTGTTCTTGCAACCATCTCCGGTTTAAGCCAGATCAAGGCTCCCGAAGAAGTAGCAAAGAATCGTGGAAAGTCTGTTGAGGAAGTTCTGGCGTAAGCCGGATCTTCCCGTTAAGTTGACAGGGCCAACAGAAAGGAGTAGAGTATGGCAGACAAGAAGTTAAAGATCACTCTGGTAAAGTCCACCATCGGCGCTGTGCCGAAGAATAAAGCAATCGTGGAGTCTATGGGACTGCGTAAGATTGGTAAGTCCGTAGTACTGCCTGATAATGATGCAACAAGAGGACAGATCCGTCAGGTGAATCATTTGATCAAGGTAGAAGAAGCATAATCAGATAAGGAGGTGTTAGGAATGGAATTATCCAATTTAAGACCTGCAGAAGGTTCCAAACACAGTGATAATTTTAGAAGAGGCCGTGGACACGGTTCAGGAAATGGCAAGACCGCAGGTAAGGGTCATAAGGGACAGAAGGCTCGTTCCGGAGCTCCCAGACCTGGTTTCGAAGGTGGTCAGATGCCTTTATACAGACGTATTCCTAAGAGAGGTTTCACTAACAGAAACACTAAGGAAATCGTTGCTATCAATGTAAGTGCTCTGGAGTGCTTTGACAACGGTACTACCGTTGATGTAAACGCATTGGTTGAAGCAGGAATCATTAAGAACCCCAGAGATGGAGTTAAGATCCTTGGAAACGGAGAACTTACCAAAAAGCTTGATGTAAAGGTAGATGCTTTCAGCGCATCCGCAAAAGAAAAGATCGAGGCTCTTGGTGGAACTGCTGAGGTGATGTAATGCTTACAACACTGAAAAACGCATTTAAAATCAAAGAAATCAGACAGAAGATTCTTTTTACACTGGGAATGTTAGTTGTGATCCGTATCGGATCACAGCTTCCCGTACCCGGGGTGGACACGAAGTTCTTTTCTCAATGGTTTGCCCAGCAGACAGGCGGTGCGTTCAGTTTCTTTGATGCCATTACGGGCGGTTCTTTCCTGAACATGTCTATTCTGGCATTGAACATCAACCCTTATATTACATCTTCCATTATCATGCAGCTGCTTACAATTGCTATTCCAAAGCTGGAAGAAATGCAGCGTGACGGTGAAGACGGCCGTAAAAAAATGGTTGCCATCACCAGATACGTTACCGTAGCGCTTGCACTGATCCAGTCCACAGCAATGGCAATCGGTTTTGGCAGACAGGGCTACTTGATCGAGTTCAACGCTCTGAATGTAATTACCACGATCACAGCACTTACCGCTGGTAGTGCTTTCCTGATGTGGGTGGGTGAACGAATCACAGAAAAAGGTATCGGAAATGGTATTTCCATCGTACTGGTGATCAACATCATTTCCCGACTGCCTCAAGACCTGAGCAACTTGTTTGAGCAGTTCGTATTCGGAAAAGCTCCGGCAACCGCAATCCTTGCAGTAGTTATCATCTTCGCAATTATTATTGCCATGGTGGTACTGGTTATCATCTTAAATGATGGTGTGCGCAAGATTCCGGTACAGTATGCCAAGAAAATGCAGGGCAGAAAGATGGTCGGCGGACAGACTTCCAATATTCCGTTGAAAGTAAATACTTCCGGCGTTATTCCCATCATTTTTGCACAGTCCATTATGCAGTTCCCCATTATTATCTGTTCCTTTATCGGATATAACGGAACCGGCGTATGGGCAGAGATCCTGAAAGGTCTGAATTCCGGTTACTGGTGCAAACCCAGTCAGCCGATTTATTCCCTGGGACTTTTGCTGTACATTGTATTGATTGTATTTTTTGCATACTTCTATACATCCATTACATTTAATCCTTTGATGATTGCCGATAACATGAAGAAGCAGGGTGGTTTCATCCCCGGTATCAGACCTGGTAAGCCTACCAGTGATTATCTGAACAAGATTCTGAATTATATCGTATTCATCGGTGCGATTGGCCTGATCATTGTATCTGTGATCCCGTATTTCTTTAACGGTGTGTTCGGCGCAAGTGTATCCTTCGGCGGTACCAGCCTGATCATTATCGTAAGCGTAGTACTGGAGACCATGAAGCAGGTAGAATCTCAGATGCTCGTTCGCAACTACAAGGGATTCCTGGAAGATTAGTAGCATAACAGTAACCGGATGGTTTGTAATCATCCGGTTATTTTTGCATTATTGTATTATAGGAAAATGTATTGCAAAAAAGCCGCATAAAAGTTAAAATGTAAATGTTGGACTGTATTTGTAGCTTATCTATAGAAAGAGCAGAGCCTGTAGCAACAGGCAGATAGGAGCAAAGATGAAAATTATCATGTTAGGCGCACCCGGCGCAGGTAAAGGTACCCAGGCAAAGATGATCGCTGAAAAGTACGGAATCCCTCATGTATCCACAGGCGATATTTTCCGTGCAAATATCAAGAACGGAACCGAACTTGGTATGGAAGCAAAGAAATACATGGATCAGGGACAGCTGGTTCCCGATGAACTGACTGTTAAGATCCTCTTAGACAGAGTAGCACAGGATGATTGCAAGAACGGTTATGTACTGGATGGATTCCCCAGAACCATTCCTCAGGCAGAAGTACTGGACAAGGCACTGACTGAGCTGGGAGATGCCATTGATTTTGCAATCGATGTAAATGTTCCCGATGAGAATATCGTGAAGAGAATGTCCGGCAGACGTGCATGCCTGTCCTGCGGCGCAACCTATCACATTGAGCATATTCCTCCCAAGAAGGAAGGCATCTGTGATAAGTGCGGACAGGACCTGGTACTGCGTGACGATGATAAGCCTGAGACCGTACTGAACCGTCTGAAAGTTTATCATGACCAGACCCAGCCTCTGATCGAATTCTATACCAAGAAAAATGTATTAAAGACCGTAGACGGCACCAAGGATATGAAGGAAGTATTCGCAGATATCGTAGCAATTCTTGGCTAGGAAAAGTCCGGATCACTGATCAGCAGCAGTAAGGTCCGGAACAGAAAGGTGAATAAAATGGCAGTAACTATCAAATCACAGCGTGAAATTGAGTTGATGAGAGAATCTTGTAAGATTCTGGCGGATGTATTCAGCGAGATGGAGAAGGCAGTACACCCCGGGGTATCCACTCTGGATATCAATAACCTGGGAGAGAAACTGATCCGTGCCCATGGCTGCATTCCCAACTTCTTAAATTACAACGGATATCCGGCATCTATCTGTGTATCCGTGAATGATGAAGTCGTACATGGTATACCTCACAAGGATCATATTCTTCACGAAGGTGATATTGTAAGTCTGGATGCAGGACTGATTTATAAAGGATACCATTCCGATATGGCACGTACTTTCCCGGTAGGGCAGGTAAGTGAGGAAGCAAGACTTCTGATGGAGAGGACCAAAGGAAGCTTTTTTGCAGGAATAGAGATGGCAAAGGCAGGCAATCATCTGTATGATATCTCCAATGCCATTGATGCCTATATCAGGCCTTTTGGCTACGGAATCGTAAGAGATCTGGTAGGCCACGGCATTGGTACCAGCTTACATGAGGATCCCCAGATCCCCAACTTCGCACAGCATAGACGTGGACTGAAGCTTCAGGCCGGTATGACGCTGGCAATCGAGCCCATGATCAATATCGGAAGACCGGATGTGGCATGGCTGGACGATGATTGGACTGTAGTTACCGAGGATGGATCCCTGTCTGCACATTATGAGAATACCATCCTGATCACAGACGGTGAGCCGGAGATCCTGACCATGTATTAAGGAACGGGTAACGGCAGACCCGGAGAAGAAAGGTAAGATTTTGATATGTTAGGAGAATTTGCAACTTCAAAGGCCGGACACGATAAGGACAGACTGTACATGATCGTCGGTGAAGAGGAAGAATGGGTCTATCTGTGCGACGGAAGGCTGCGCGGTGTGGAACATCCGAAGAAGAAAAAGAAAAAACATATCCAGATCATACATTCTTCGGCAGAGGATGCGTTGATACAAAGCATGCAACAGAACCTTCCGGGGGAGAAAGACGAGATCAACAGACGAATCTGTAAGACCCTGGAAGCGTATCTGTGTAATAAGTAATATAAAGCAGTAAAAGTAGTAAAGAGTAGAAAGCTATGGAGGAAATTTATGTCTAAAAGTGATGTAATCGAAATCGAAGGAACCGTTGTGGAGAAGCTTCCCAATACCATGTTCCGTGTAGAACTGGAAAACGGACACAGAGTACTGGCTACCATCAGTGGTAAGCTTCGTCAGAACTTCATCCGTATCCTTCCCGGAGATAAGGTAACACTGGAACTGTCTCCCTACGATCTGAGCAAGGGACGTATTATCTGGAGAGATAAGTAAATACCATCTGGAGAGAAAATAGCTATGGCTAAAAAAATACGTAACTTTGCTGCCATTCTGGCGGTCAGTGCGGTAGTGGGAACGATACTGTTAGTACTGGTATTCTTGCTTCCGGTAGGACCTATGAGAAAGAATGTGGAGAAAAGTGTCGGGGATATGCTGAAGACCGGAGACGAGATACCGGAAGATGCATTTTCGCAGTACCTGTGGAAAAACAGAGAGACCTACACCGATGCTATTATGGTGCAGAATGCCATAGAGAGATTGTCGGACAAAAATGCCTACGAACACGCTATGTGGATGTACCACTATGATCTGGAAGAGGATGTATGGACACCGGAGGATTCTCTCAAATCCTTCTGTGAATCCCATGAGAACGTCAATAACATGTATCTCCACATTTATGCGAGATACTGGCACGGCTATCTTTTATATTTAAAGCCGCTGTTACTGTTATTTTCCTGGCAGCACGTGGTATGGCTGGAGCTGGCGGTGCAGATCGCGCTTATGATCTGGGTGCTGGTTACGGCAATCCAAAAGCAAAATGCAGGTGTCGCAGTCGTGACTCTGGGAAGTTTCCTGTTTATGAAGCCGGTGCTGGTTCTTGTATCACTGACCATGTCAGTGTGCTGGATTTTGACGCTTCTGGCGGTGGAATACATGCTGTTACATCATGACAGACTGCACGAAAAAGGACAATATCCGGAATTCTTCCTGATCGTGGGAATTCTGACGTCTTATTTTGATTTTCTGACGTATCCCATCGTTACTTTGGGAATTCCTCTGTGCTGTTACTTCTTATTAGAAAATGACAGAGCATGGAATAATATCAAAAAGCTGATCGGCTTCTGCGCAAGCTGGGGAATCGGCTATGCGGGAATGTGGGCAGCAAAATGGGTCATTGCAGATCTGACATTACATACCGGTACGATCAAGGATGCTATCTGGTCCATTATCGGCCGTACCGAAGCTATTGGCGGCAGACCCCGGATGAACGGGGGGGTCTATGTCATCGGACTGAATCTTCAGGAATATCCGGCCTATATTGGAATTGCTGCAGGAGTGCTGGCAGCGATAGCGATAGGAATGCTTGTGATGATAATCGTCACGGGCAAATGGAAGGAAATATTTGCACAGCTGGTTCCCGTAGTACTCACAGCTGCAGTTCCCTTCGTCTGGATCATTGCAGTACAACATCATTCAGCATTGCATGCGAGATTTACCTTCCGAATTTTAAGTGTTGCAGCGGCTGCGGCTATCACTTTTATCGTTTTGAATGTAAAGCAGGCAAAAAAGCAACAAAAAAGTCAAAAAATATTAAAAAAAGCGCAATAATACGCTTGCAAAGGAAAGACCGTCATGCTATAATGTAAGACGGTCTTTTTTGAAAGGAGGGTTTAACATGAAAGTTAGATCATCAGTAAAACCGATTTGCGAAAAGTGCAAAATCATCAAGAGAAAAGGACGCATCAGAGTAATCTGTGAGAATCCGAAGCACAAACAGAGACAGGGATAATCACCGCTTGATCGTCATTTGATCAGGTATGTGAGTTCTTGTCCGGTTATTATGTGCGGCTGAATTGATAATATCAATTTTCATAATAGATTTGGATAGAGCTTACGGGAGATTACTTGTTGATACCACGGTGAAAAGAATTTCTAAAATTGCAAAGTACGCAATTTAAGAAATACTATGTTTCACCGGAAAAAACGCAAGCGTTTTTTCGGTGGTGTAGCAAAGTTTTAATCGTGGAAAGATCGGATCGTGTCCGATTGGGTGAGAGCCCCAATCAATTAGTAACTATTGGGCGTACAATTAACAGACCAAAACGTACGCACACACAACGAAAGTTGTGAGCGCAGAAATGTTGCGCAAAGCGTAAGAGATTACGCAGGAAAATGGAGGAAACGTAAATGGCTCGTATCGCAGGTGTAGACTTACCTAGAGAAAAACGAATTGAGATCGGTTTGACCTATATCTATGGAATAGGCAGACCTACTGCTGACAAGCTGTTAGCAGAAGCAGGTGTAAATCCTGATACCAGAGTGAGAGATATTACCGATGATGAGGTAAAGAAGATCAGTGAAGCTATCGAAAAGCTTGGCGTTATGGTAGAAGGTGATCTGAGAAGAGAAATCGCTCTGAATATCAAGAGACTTCAGGAAATCGGCTGCTATCGTGGTATTCGTCATCGTAAAGGACTTCCTGTTCGTGGTCAGAAGACTAAGACCAACGCAAGAACTCGTAAGGGACCTAAGCGCACGGTGGCAAACAAGAAGAAGTAATTAAGATCGTAATGTAACTGTGAGAGGGAAGCAAATGTAAGCATCCCCAGGAAATGAGAAAGTAGGTTAGTTTAAAATGGCTAAAAAAGTTGCAAAGAAAGTAACAAAAAAGCGTGTAAGAAAAAACGTTGAACGCGGACAGGCACATATTCAGTCTTCTTTTAACAACACAATCGTAACGTTAACTGATGCTGAAGGTAATGCTCTTAGCTGGGCAAGTGCCGGTGGTCTTGGTTTTAGAGGTTCAAAGAAATCTACTCCATATGCTGCACAGATGGCTGCTGAAACAGCAACAAAGGCTGCTCTTGTTCACGGATTAAAGTCCGTTGACGTATTCGTAAAGGGTCCTGGTTCAGGACGTGAAGCAGCAATCAGAGCTCTGTCTGCAAGTGGACTGGATGTCTTAAGCATTTGTGATGTAACTCCTGTACCTCACAATGGATGCCGTCCTCCTAAGCGTCGTCGCGTTTAGTGAGAAATCGTCAGAAGACGAAGCAATTAATTTTAATGAAGTAACATTAGAACAAGTTGGATGAAAGTGCCGCATTGCGGCACTGTAAACAACCCTCGGAAGTCACTTCCGAAGTATAAAGAAGGGAAAATAAAAAAATGGCAGTAAATCGCGTACCTGTACTGAAAAGATGTAGAGCCCTTGGCCTTGAGCCTTCTTACCTGGGCTATGACAAGAAGTCTAACAGAACCTCTGCAAGAGCAGGCAAAAAGGTATCTGAGTACGGACTTCAGTTAAGAGAAAAGCAGAAGGCTAAGTTCATCTATGGCGTTCTGGAGAAGCCTTTCCGTAACTACTATGAGAAGGCTGATAGAATGAAGGGCATGACCGGTGAGAACCTGATGATCCTGTTAGAGAGCAGACTGGACAACGTAGTGTTCAGAATGGGCTTTGCAAGAACCAGAAGAGAAGCAAGACAGATCGTTGACCACAAGCATGTACTTGTAAACGGTAAGTGTGTAAACATTCCTTCTTACCTGATCAAGGCTGGCGATGTTATCGAGATCAAGGAGAGCGCTAAGTCCATGCAGAGATACAAGGATATCCTTGATGTTACTGCTGGAAGATTAGTACCCGAATGGATCGATGCTGATGTTGAGAACTTTAAGGGAACCATCAAGAATCTGCCTACCAGAGAGATGATCGATGTTCCTGTTGACGAGATGCTTATCGTCGAGTTGTACTCCAAGTAAGTTTTATGTAACCCCAATGAACATTTCCTGTGGAATATTATTCCATGGGATATTGTTCGTAAGAACATGTCAACATATAAAGTTCGCAAAGGAGGGTATTGGCAGTGTTTGATTTTGAAAGACCTAATATTGAGGTTAGCGAGATTTCAGAAGACAAAAAGTATGGTAAATTCGTAGTAAAACCCCTGGAAAGAGGCTATGGTATTACTCTGGGTAACTCCCTGAGAAGAATCATGCTGTCTTCCCTGCCCGGTGCTGCAGTGAGCCAGATCAAAATTGAAGGTGTTCTTCATGAGTTCAGTTCTATTCCCGGCGTAAAGGAAGATGTATCTGAGATTATCATGAACATCAAGAGCCTTGCGATCAAGAACAACAGCGAGACCAACGAGGCTAAGACTGCATATATCGAGTTTGAAGGCGAAGGTGTTGTAAGAGCTTCTGATATCCAGTGTGATCAGGATATTGAAATTCTGAACCCCGACCTTGTTATCGCAACTCTGAGCGGTAAAGATACCAAGCTTTACATGGAGTTAACTATTACAAGAGGCCGCGGCTACGTAAGTGCCGACAAGAACAAACACGAAGATTTACCAATTGGCGTAATTGCCATTGATTCTATCTATACACCTGTAGAGAGAGTTAACGTTACGGTAGAAAATACCCGTGTAGGTCAGAGTACTGATTTCGACAAGCTTACATTGGATGTATACACCAACGGAACCCTGGCTCCCGATGAGGCAGTCAGCCTGGCAGCTAAGGTGCTCAGCGAGCATCTGAACCTGTTCATCGACCTGTCCGAAAATGCTAAGACCGCTGAGGTTATGGTAGAGAAGGAAGACGACGAGAAGGAAAAGGTTCTGGAGATGAGTATTGACGAGCTGGAGCTTTCCGTTCGTTCTTACAACTGCTTGAAGAGAGCAGGTATCAATACTGTAGAAGAGTTAACCAATAAGACTTCAGAAGATATGATGAAGGTTCGTAACCTCGGACGTAAATCTTTGGAAGAAGTTCTGGCTAAACTGAAAGAGCTGGGATTACAGCTGAACCCCAGCGATGAGAACTAATTTCAGCTGAACATAAAAAGTTAGATTTCCGTATCCGGTAAGCCCAAAGTGTTCGGATACGGTTTATCTCTAAATGGCAAAAAACAACGCATTCGGTAAGTAAGTCCAAAGTGCATGGCCGGATGTACCATGAATGGAGAAAGGAAAATTATCATGGCAAAGTACAGAAAACTCGGCAGAACATCTGCACAGAGAAAGGCATTATTAAGAAATCAGGTAACTGCAGTGATTAACAACGGCAAGATCGTTACCACCGAAGCTAAGGCTAAGGAAGTACAGAAGATCGTTGATGGACTGATCGCTCTGGCAGTAAAAGAGAAGGATAACTTCGAAACTGTTAAAGTTACCACCAAGGTTGCCCGCAAGGACAAGGACGGCAAGCGCGTAAAGCAGATCGTTGACAAGGAGACCGGTAAGGTCCTGGCTGAATCCCATCGCGATAAGGATGGCAAGCTGGTTAAGATCGAGAACGGTGTTACCGTTACCGTATACGACGAAGTTGAGAAGGAGATCAAGAAGGATCTGCCTACCAGATCTCATGCACGTCGTCAGATGCTGAAGGTTCTGAACCCTGTAGTTGAGGTTCCCGCTGATGCAGCAGGCAAGAAAAAGAACACCAAGGAAGTTGACCTGGTTGCAAAGCTCTTCGATGAGTATGCTCCCAAGTATGCTACCCGTAAGGGTGGTTACACCAGAATCGTTAAGATCGGTCAGCGTAAGGGTGACGCAGCTATGACTGTTGTTCTGGAGCTTGTTTAAGCTACGAGCAAAGTAAGGATAAAAAGAGACAACCGCTAGGGAATGCTTGCATTCCCTAGCGGTTGTCTTTTTTTAGACTTATTTGGCGACAGCCGTACAATGAGGGGATGCTCCGCATTCCCTCGTTGCTTTGCGGATTACTCCACCACCTTCTGGAAGTGCTGGTAATCCTTGCAGGAGTTCCAGTGACCTCCCCAGGTGAAGCCATGTTCTTTAAATAACTGATAGCACAGATCGTTTTCGTCAATTTTGTAGGGGAAGGAAGCGGCTCTGTCTGCATAGGCGGAAGCGTTTGCAGGAGATACCTTTTCGCTGCCATCCTTATTGTATGTAATATAAGGATTGTAAAAGGGATTGATGTCTATCGCTAATCCCAGGGCATGCTTTGACAGGGATGAGGTCCCTTCTACCGGACGATAATTGAAACAGGAGGTATTATTATCCTCCATGGAGGCGGTGTCGTCTCCGTCGTACTCATCGATCAATAAGACTTTTTCCAGTTGATATTCATTACAATACAGTTCATAAAAGATCTCCGTCAGGTCCTGCGCGATTGCTTTGTTACAGATCAGCTCACCTTCTGCAGGATTTCCTTCAAAATTGTAATGCCGGATATGCACATATCTCAGATCGTCATAGCTGATTTCGACAGAATTCAACAGGTCTTGTGAGGCTTCTCCGGAGTTATCCACAGTAGCAGGATAAGAAACACCTGTTATATATCTCTGCAATTTCTCGGATAACGGCTCATAATAGAAGCCGTCGGACAGCGTGGTCCGCTGGTCGGTCAATAGCTCTCCGTTCAGGGAATATCCGGTCAAAACAGTAGTTTCTGCCATGGAAGATCCTTCCTGCAAGTTTTCTGTCGCATTTGCATTGGAATTGTCGACGGCCGGTGTAGGTTCCGGAGTAGGTGATGGCTCTGATGTCTGATAAGCCAGGGAAGGATTGTCCGTCGCATAATCCCCCAGAGTGTAGGAACTGTGCTGGGATACTCTTAGCAGTCCTCCGGCAACGACAGTGATGAGCGCAAGAATACCCACCATCTTCCATATTTTATTGCGATCGATCGGATTCATAGAATGCCTCCTCGTTTTATTTTCTGAAATGTTCTGCAATAGAAAGATACAACCATAACTATAAAGGTTTTTGGAAAGCAGTACAAGAGATTTTGAAAAAGTCGGGTCAGTTCCCTGTTAAGTGTTGTAAATCTGTGCATAATCTAGTAAAATAGGAACGATATCTTGCAAAAGCAGAAGATAGCTGATTCTCCGGCACTAAGCGAATATGGAATGGAGATTATTTATGGAGATCATTAAAGCAAATAATGTAGTATATGAATATATTCGTCGGGATGAAGAGGGAAATGTGGAAGGGATCACAAGAGCAGTGAATGATGTTTCTCTTGATATAGAGCAGGGACAGTTCATAGCCATCCTCGGACATAACGGTTCCGGCAAGTCTACTCTGGCAAAGCATATGAATGCCATCTTAAATCCGACAGAGGGAACGCTCTGGGTCGACGGTATGGACACGAAGGATGAGGACAACATCTGGAAGGTCCGTCAGACAGCCGGCATGGTGTTTCAGAATCCGGATAACCAGATCATAGGACAGGTAGTGGAAGAAGATGTGGGATTTGGCCCGGAGAACATGGGGATCCCCACGGAGGAGATCTGGCAGCGTGTGGAAGAGAGCTTACGAGCGGTAGGTATGTACGAATATCGAAAGTATTCCCCGAATAAGCTGTCCGGTGGTCAGAAGCAGAGAGTGTCTATTGCCGGAGTACTGGCCATGCATCCCAAATGTATTGTATTGGATGAGCCGACTGCCATGCTGGATCCCAGTGGACGTAAGGAAGTCATCCGTGCAGTCCGCGGATTGAATCAGGTGGAAGGCGTCACGCTGATCCTGATCACCCATTATATGGAAGAAATCATTCATGCGGACAAGGTATTTGTCATGGATGAGGGGAAAATTGCCATGCAGGGTACCCCCCGGGAAATCTTTTCACAGGTGGAGCAGCTGAAAAAGCTACGGCTGGATGTGCCGCAGGTAACGCTGTTATCGTATGAATTGCAGAAACGCGGAATTCCGCTGCCGGATGGCATATTGACAAGGGAAGAGCTGGTCAGTGCACTGGGCTATGGAAAAACCGACAGGAAATAGTGGCGGGGATGTCAGCGAATGAAAGTACTCGGGAAAGGATCGAAAAAATGTCTATCATATTAGATCATGTGAATTATGTATACGGTGCAGATACACCGCTGGCAGTTCATGCCCTGAACGATGTCTGCCTGAAGATACCGGATGGACAGTTCATCGGTATCATTGGGCATACCGGTTCCGGTAAGTCCACGCTGATGCAGCATATGAACGGATTGATCCGTGCTACCGACGGACATATCTATTTTAACGGAGAAGATATCTACGACAAGGATTATGATATGAAGAAGCTCCGCAGCAAGGTAGGGCTGGTGTTCCAGTATCCGGAGCATCAGCTGTTTGAGATCGATGTATTCAGCGATGTCTGTTTCGGACCGAAGAATCTGGGACTGGATAAAAAGGAAGTGGAGCTTCGTGCATACGATGCTCTGAAAAAAGTAGGACTGCCGGATGAACTTTTCTATCAGTCCCCCTTTGAATTGTCCGGTGGACAGAAGCGTCGTGTGGCGATCGCCGGCGTGCTGGCCATGAAGCCGGAGGTACTGATCCTGGACGAGCCGACAGCCGGACTGGATCCCAAGGGAAGAGATGAGATCCTGCAGCAGATCAAAAAACTGCAGACAGAGACCGGACTTACCATCCTGCTGGTATCCCACAGCATGGAAGATGTGGCGGAATATGTGGACCGCATCATTGTAATGAACAAGGGCAGTGTCATGTATGACGATACGCCGAGAGAAGTATTTAAACATTACAAAGAACTGGAAGAGGTGGGGCTGGCAGCACCGCAGGTTACTTATATTATGCACGATCTGAAGGCAAGAGGTGCAGATGTGGACGTGGATGCCACGACGATCGAGGAAGCGGCGGAAGAGATTGCCAGAGTCTGGAAAGCAAAGCACAGTTAAGAGAAGCATGAGGGAAGATGCGGGTTCTGACCCGGAAGGCGAAAGCGGGCGGAAACCCAGTAAGGAGCAATATGCTTAGAGATATTACATTAGGACAATATTATCAGACAGAATCCGTGATACACAAGATGGATCCCAGAGTCAAGCTGGGAGGTACTCTCCTGTTTATCATATCATTGTTCTTTTTTAAAAATTACGCGGGATACGTGATCGCAGCCCTGTTTCTGGGGATGGTGATCCGGCTGTCAAAGGTACCGTTCAGGTTCATGGTAAAAGGAATGAAGACTATCGTCATGCTGATGATGATCACGGTGGTATTCAATCTGTTTCTGACACAGGGCACACCGTTATTCACAATCTGGAAGCTGACCATTACGCAGGAAGGTCTGAAGATGGCCATTTCCATGGCAATCCGCCTGACACTGCTGATCATTGGATCATCCGTGATGACACTGACTACTACACCGAATAACCTGACGGACGGTATGGAGAAAATGATGGGACCCTTAAAAGTATTCAAGGTGCCCGTACATGAAGTGGCCATGATGATGTCCATTGCGCTTCGTTTCATTCCCATTTTATTAGAGGAGACGGATAAGATCATGAAGGCACAGATCGCCAGGGGAGCGGATTTCGAGAGCGGCAACATTTTCAAGCGTGCCAAGGCCATGGTGCCCCTGCTGGTGCCTCTGTTTATTTCTGCGTTCCGCAGAGCCAATGATCTGGCTATGGCTATGGAAGCCAGATGCTATCGCGGTGGCGAGGGCAGAACGAAGATGAAACCGCTGATCTATCATAAGAGAGATTACATTGCTTACGGCTGTATTGCCGCATATATGGTGATCAGCATTGTGGTAGGAAGGTTACCGTTTTTACCGTAAATTTTTACTGTAGAACAATAATGCCCCTAGCAGATAGTATATCGTCAAATACAGGAAAGAATGCCGGGGAACCTAAGACAGGTTGCAGGAGAGAAAGCGGGTGAAATACAGTGGAAACGGAAATGATAATGGAACAGCTGTTAAGTCGGCCGGAAAAAGAAAAAAAACGTGTCCGCCTTACCGTGGCGTACGACGGTACGAATTATCACGGCTGGCAGATCCAGAATAACGGGATCACCATCGAAAGCGAATTGAACCGATGCCTGACCGATCTGCTGCAGGAGCCTGTCGAGGTCATCGGTGCCAGCCGGACAGATTCCGGGGTGCATGCACTGGGGAATATCGCTGTGTTTGACACTACCAGCCGGATGCCTGCGGAGAAAATTTCCTATGCGCTGAACCAGAGACTTCCGGAGGATATCCGGATACAAAAGTCCGAACAGGTGCCGGATGACTGGCATCCCCGCAGATGCGACAGCCGCAAGACCTATGAATACCGGATCTACCGGGCACAGTTCCCCATGCCGGTGAAACGTCTGTATTCGCTGTTTACTTATTATGAACTGGATGTGAACCGGATGCAGGAAGCTGCGGCTTATCTGGAGGGAGAACATGATTTCAAAAGCTTCTGCCAGACCGGTGCCCAGGTGGAATCCACCGTACGCACCATCTATTCCGTGGAAGTGGAAGAGCAGGGAGAAAATGATCTGGTGATCCGGGTCTGTGGTAATGGCTTCTTATATAATATGGTGAGGATCATTGCCGGAACTCTGTTAGATATCGGACAGGGCAAGCGGGACCCCATGGATATTTTCACGATCCTCGAGGCAAAAGACCGCAGTGCAGCGGGACCTACCGCACCGGCCCATGGACTGACGCTGATGAAATACGAGTTTCTGTGACAGTTCAGCATGCGTCATCTGCAAAGCCGCATTGTTACGTTTTACGGCTGAACTGTAAAAAGTTTTAAAATTATCTTGACACTAATTGCCTGGTGCCATATAATATATGACTGTGACAGTGTTTCAATATGCTGAGTCAAAGCCCCGACGAAGCATTGAAATAAAGTATTCAACCGTTTTGGGAAGAAGTAAAATGTAGCCGGACATCTGCAGATTACTATCAGACCGGAACACTGAAAAAGTCGATCAGGAATCGGCGAAAGTAATATGGAGGGAACATAATGAAAACATTTATGGCTAGTCCAGCTACAATCGATAGAAAATGGTATGTAGTAGACGCTACTGACATGACCTTAGGCCGTCTGGCATCTGAGGTTGCTAAAGTGCTGAGAGGCAAGAATAAGCCTATCTTCACTCCCCACATCGACTGCGGTGACAACGTTATCGTTATCAATGCTGAGAAGATCAAAGTAACCGGTAAGAAGATGGACCAGAAGGTATATTATCATCATTCCGATTACGTTGGTGGCTTAAAAGAAGCTACCCTGAGAGAAAAATTAGAAAAGAAGCCTGAGCAGGTAATCGAGCTTGCAGTTAAGGGCATGCTTCCCAAGGGACCTTTAGGAAGACAGATGTTCACCAAACTTCACGTATATGCAGGACCTGAGCACAAGCATGAAGCTCAGAAGCCTGAAGTACTGACATTCTAAAGGACTGAGAGGAGGAAAATAAATCATGGCTAAAACAGAAAGATACTACGGAACCGGTAGAAGAAAGAAATCCATCGCCAGAGTATATTTAGTACCCGGTAATGGTAATATTACAATCAATAAGAGAAGCATTGATGAGTACTTCGGTCTGGAGACTCTGAAGGTTATCGTTCGTCAGCCTCTGGCAGCTACTGAGACTGCTGAGAAGTTCGACGTTCTGGTTAACGTTCGCGGTGGCGGATACACCGGCCAGGCTGGTGCGATCAGACACGGTATTTCTAGAGCTCTGCTTCAGGTAGACGGTGATTTCAGACCCGTTCTGAAGAAGGCTGGATTCCTTACCAGAGACCCTCGTATGAAGGAAAGAAAGAAATACGGTCTCAAAGCCGCACGTCGCGCTCCGCAGTTCAGCAAGAGATAATCTGCTGTTCAAACCGTATCAAAATGGTTCAAAAAGCCCGGAAAATCAAGGTTTTCCGGGCTTTTACTATATCTAAAAGGTCTGATATAGTTTGACTAAATCTGGCGAAACGAGAGCTGTTTTCACCCAATTTTTAGTGGTTAAATATAGGACAACCGGCAAAAATGGGGTCAAAAAATGGCCTTAGTGGTTAAAAAATAGGACAACCGCAGGTCGTTTTCAGGGGTATTTTAGAAGCGATTTTCAGCTCTTTTTTCCTCGGTTCCGGCTGTGGCAGTTTGGCATAGTCTGACCTAATTTGAATAATTGAATATGAACCTAATGTAGCACTCAGTAAAACGACTGGGTGCTTTTTTCATTTCAGGAACTCGTATTCCGGCGATAGAAAGAGCCGTCACTTCACTTTTTATTTTGGAGTGGCGGCTTTTTCTATTTCCAGAAGCAACAACAATTAGAAATGAGGTGAAGTCAATGAACACGCAAATCATTGCCATCGCCAACCAGAAGGGCGGTGTTGGCAAAACCACCACCTGTGCTAATCTCGGAATCGGTTTGGCACAGGCCGGAAAGAAAGTCCTGCTGATCGACGGAGACCCGCAAGGGAGCCTGACCATCAGCCTGGGTAATCCCCAGCCGGACAAGCTGCCCTTTACGCTGTCGAACGCAATGGGCCGTATCCTGATGGATGAACTGCTTCGTCCCGGCGAGGGTATCCTGCATCACCCGGAGGGCGTAGACCTGATGCCTGCGGACATCCAGTTATCCGGTATGGAAGTATCCCTGGTAAATGCCATGAGCCGTGAGACGATCTTGCGGCAATATCTGGACACGCTGAAGGGACAATACTCCCATATCCTCATCGACTGCCAGCCCTCACTTGGGATGCTCACAGTCAATGCGCTGGCCGCTGCAAACAGGATCATCATTCCCGTTCAGGCGGAGTATCTGCCCGCCAAAGGGTTGGAACAGCTGCTCTCCACAGTAAACAAGGTAAAGCGGCAGATCAATCCCAAGCTCCAGATCGACGGTATCCTGCTGACGATGGTGGACAGCAGAACCAACTTTGCCAAAGAAATCTCTGCGCTTCTGCGAGAGACCTATGGCAGCAAGATCAAGGTATTTGGCACAGAGATTCCCCATTCTGTCAGGGCAAAGGAAATCAGCGCCGAGGGAAAAAGCATTTTTGCCCATGACCCCGGCGGCAAGGTGGCGGAGGGCTACAAAAATCTGACGAAGGAGGTGTTGAAACTTGAAAAGCAGCGTGAAAAAAATAGAGCTGGCCTCGGTAGATGATCTGTTTTCCACCGAAGAAGGCCGGCAGGATGCAAAGCTGGAAAAGATTCAGGAAATTCCGTTATCTGAACTGCATCCCTTTAGGAACCACCCATTCAAAGTCAAGGATGACGAAGCCATGATGGAGACCGCTGACAGTATCAAGCAGTATGGCGTTCTGGTTCCAGCGATTGCCCGACCGGACCCGGAGGGCGGTTATGAGCTGGTAGCCGGACACAGGCGGCACAGGGCAAGTCAGCTGGCAGAAAAGGAGACCATGCCGGTCATTGTCCGGGACTTGGATGATGATGCCGCCACAATTATTATGGTTGACAGCAATCTGCAACGGGAAAGCCTGCTTCCAAGTGAAAGGGCGTTTGCCTACAAGATGAAGCTGGAGGCTATGAAAAGGCAGGCTGGCAGACCGAGTAAAGAAAATTGTTCCCAAGTTGGGAACGATTTTGGGAAGAAGTCCAGCGAGGTTTTGGCAGAGCAAGTAGGTCAGAGTAAAAACCAGATTTTTCGCTATATCCGTCTGACAGAACTGATTCCTGAATTGATGGATATGGTCGATGAAAAGAAGATTGCCCTGAACCCGGCTTATGAGCTGTCCTTTCTCAAAAAGGAAGAACAGATAGACCTGTTGGATGCCATGGACAGCGAACAGGCTACCCCTTCCCTTTCCCAAGCCCAGCGCCTCAAGAAATACAGCCAGGAGGGGCATCTGACGCTCGATATGATGCGTGTCATCATGGGTGAGGAAAAGAAAAGCGATCTGGATCGGGTAACATTTACCTCTGACACTTTGCGGAAGTATTTTCCCAAAAGCTATACGCCGGCACGGATGCAGGAAACCATTATCAAGTTGTTGGAACAATGGCAGAAAAAGCGTCAGAGAGACCAGGAACGATGAAAGGAGTCGCCTATGAGGGATATTTCGGCCAGGGAGCTGAAAGGACATAACATTCTTGCCGTGGAAAGGTTTTGGGATAACACTCGCTGGATGATCGAGTTTTCCGTTTTGCATCCCAGCACCACTTACGGCAGCCCCGGAGATGAAATGCGGCTGTTTTTGTCAGAAGAAGGGTATCAGGCCGCCTTGCAAAGTCAGCAGCGCCGGGAGATTAAGATTAAGCGTTACGCCCGTGTGATCGAAGGGCATATCCTCGATTTTAAGCCGGGAAAGCGCCGCCGTTCATAAATTTACACCACGAGAGGAAAGGAATGAATATGTGTACTGTAAAGGAAATTCAGGAAGCAATCCGGGAAGATTGCAGATCCCAGCATGATATGGATGCAACGGATATTGACCGCATGATACAAGCACTTCCTTTTACGCAGGAAGAACTATTTTCAGAGCCGCGTCTGCAAAGACCGCTGTTTTGGTTCTATGCAAGAAAATTTGAAAAACGCTGAACGCCACAATTCTTTGAATGAGGATTGTGGTTTTTTTATACCCAAAATTCGGAAGGAGTGAGGTCAATGGCCGTTTTTCGTATTGAACGGACCCGTGATTATACCGTGATGAGCAATCATCATTTACGAAATGCAAACCTGTCGTTAAAAGCCAAGGGGCTGCTTTCCATGATGCTGTCTTTACCGGAGGATTGGAATTACACCACCCGTGGTCTTGCAAAGATCTGTAAGGAGGGCGTAGACGCCATCGGCGCTGCCCTGCGTGAACTGGAACGGGCCGGATATATTGTGCGCTACCAGAAACGCGATAAGAATGGGCGGATCACAGATACCGAGTATGTCATCTATGAGCAGCCACAGCCGGGTACGCCCCAACCAGATATGGCTTCACCAGATACGGAAAACCCGGATATGGTAAAACCGGATACGGAAAAGCCCGCAGAATTAAATATAGAGAAATCAAATACAGAAAAAACAATTACTTATGGATCAAGTACCGATTCTATTCCCTTCCGGGAGACAGCGGCGGCAAGACCGCCGGAATGGAAAGGAAGGGATGCGATGTCTGTCACAGAGATAGAAAATTATCGGGAATTGATTTTGGAGAATATCGAGTATGACTGTCTGAAGCAGCGTTATCCGCTTTATCTGGATGACCTGAATGAGATCATAGAGCTGTTGGTAGAAACGGTCTGTGCCAAACGAAAGACCACCCGGATCTCTGGGGCAGACTTCCCTCACGAGATCGTGCGTTCCCGCTTTTTGAAACTGGACAGCTCCCACATCGAGTTTGTCATGGACTGTCTGCAAAAGAACACCACCCAGGTACGCAACATGAAGCAGTACCTGCTTGCGGTGCTGTTCAATGCACCTACCACCATGAGCAATCACTACACTTCGTTGGTCAATCACGATATGCACACAGGCGGCTGGTAAGGCCGTCTTTTCTCATGCCAAAGGAGGCACGACATGAATCAGATGGAAATTTTCAATAATCCGGAGTTTGGCAGTATCCGGGTCATTGAGGAAAATGGCAAATACCTATTTTGCGGCTCAGATGTGGCTGGTGCGTTGGGGTACAGTAATCCTCGTGACGCGCTACGCAGGCATTGTAAGGGTGTCGTGAAACGCGACACCCTTACTGACGGCGGTTTGCAACAACTTTCCTTTTTGCCAGAAGGCGATGTGTACCGCCTGATCGTCCATAGTAAAATGCCATCAGCAGAACGGTTTGAACGGTGGGTGTTCGATGAGGTCCTGCCTACCATTCGTAAGCACGGAGCTTATCTTACAAAAGAGAAGCTATGGGAGGTAGCCACTTCCCCAGAGGCTCTGATGAAGCTCTGCTCGGATCTGCTGGCTGAGCGTGAAGCGAATATTTCTCTGCGTAAAGAAAATGCACAGCTGGAGGGGAAAGCTGCTTTCTATGACCTGTTCATTGACTTAAAGCACAGCACCAATCTCAGGACTACCGCTAAAGAGCTGGATGTGCCGGAGCGCCGGTTTATCCGGTTTCTTCTGGAAAAGCGGTTTGTGTATCGTACTGCATCTGGCAATGTGCTGCCCTATGCCAATGTGAAAAATGCGGGGCTGTTCTGTGTGAAGGACTACTGCAACCACGGGCATACCGGCGCCTATACGCTGGTCACACCCAAGGGCAAGCTCTACTTTGCCCAGCTGCGGGAGATGATTTTGCTAGTCTCATAAGAACTGGAGAGGAAGTGAATTTTATGCCAGAAGGAAAAACAATCGGTCAGCTGATGGAGGAAATGCGCCAGAAAGCAGGGGCGCAGAATTATCACGGCCATGACTACATGGATCTTTAGCGATTTGCGGAGGACACCCGACACATGATTATTTTCGATGTGTTGACGCATGATTCTCCGGTGGGCTGGAAAGGAGAACGAACCCGCCTGTTTTTGTCAGATACGGGTTATGAAAATGCCTTGGATAGTCAGGAAAAAGGGCAGATCAAGATTCTCAGCCACGCAAAGGTCAGAAATGGAGATTTGTTCTATGACCGTTCTGATCAAATTCGTTGAGGGAGGTTCAATGAAGAAATACCTTTTCCGGTGGCTGGTAGTCCCGCCTTAGAAAGAAATGCACCATCCCTGCACATTTTGTGGAAAGGAGGCGATGAAAATGCAGGAAGAAGTGGAAAACAGAACTTTGACGCTAGTAGTCAGCGGAACAAAGTTTACTGGCAGGCTGTTTAAGACTGCCATCACCAAGTACCTTGCTCACTGTAAGGAAAAGAAGCTGCAAAAGCAGAGAAGTCGTGACGCTCCTGTGACACCCCACGGCAAACAGACCGTTAAGCAGCTCATTGGTCAGAATCAAGGGATCTCCAACATCGAGATCACAGACCCAGCCATCAAAGAGTTTGAGAAGATCGCCCGGAAATATGGTGTGGACTATGCGGTGAAGAAAGACCGCAGCAGCTCTCCGCCCAAGTACCTGATCTTTTTCAAAAGTCGTGATTCCGACGCACTGACCGCTGCATTTACTGAGTACACCAGCAAAAAGATCAAGAAAGCCGAGAAAACGGAACGCCCGTCTGTGCTGGAAAAACTCAGTCAGTTCAAAGAGATGGTCAAAAATGCTGTGGTGGACCGAACCAAGCGAAAGGAGCTGGAACGATGAAAAAGCAGTTTGACATCAAAAAGCTCGTTTTGCTGAACCTGCCCTATTTTCTGGTGGGACTGTTTGCTACCAACTTCGGAGAGGCATGGCGGCTGGCTCAAGGGGCAAATGCTTCGGAGAAATTCCTTTCCCTGTTTGCTGTCCTGCCTGGGGCGCTGAAAAGTTTCTGGCCCAGCCTGCACCCGTTAGATCTACTGGTGGGGCTGTGCTGTGGCGCTGGCCTGCGTCTGGCGGTGTATCTCAAGAGCAAGAACGCTAAGAAGTACCGGCATGGTCTGGAGTATGGTTCTGCCCGTTGGGGAACCTATGAGGACATTGCTCCTTATATAGATCCGGTATTCCAGAATAATGTGATTCTCACCAAAACGGAAAGCCTGACCATGAACAGCCGTCCCAAAGACCCTAAGACTGCTCGGAATAAAAATGTGCTGGTGATCGGCGGCTCCGGTTCCGGTAAGACCCGCTTTTGGTTGAAGCCGAACCTGATGCAGATGCACAGTTCTTATGTGGTCACAGACCCGAAGGGAACCATTTTAATCGAGTGCGGAAAAATGCTCCAAAGGGGCGCACCCAAGCTGGGAAAAGACGGAAAGCCCATGAAGGACAAGCACGGCAAGGTCATTTATGAACCTTACCGGATTAAGGTGCTGAACACCATTAACTTCAAAAAGTCCATGCACTATAATCCTTTCGCCTATATCCATAGCGAAAAGGACATTTTGAAGCTGGTCACGACGCTGATCGCTAATACCAAAGGCGAAGGCAAGGCCGGAGACGATTTCTGGGTGAAGGCAGAAACCCTTCTGTATTGTGCATTGATTGGTTATATCCACTATGAGGCTCCGGTGGAGGAACAGAACTTCTCCACCCTCATCGAGTTTATCAATGCGATGGAAGTCCGGGAGGATGATGAGGAGTTCAAAAACCCCGTAGATCTGATGTTTGACGCATTGGAAGCCGAGAAGCCAAACCACTTTGCGGTGCGCCAATATAAGAAATATAAGCTGGCGGCAGGCAAGACAGCGAAAAGCATTTTAATTTCTTGCGGTGCGCGCCTTGCCGTATTCGACATTGCAGAGTTGCGTGAGGTCACAGCTTATGACGAGCTGGAGCTGGATACTCTGGGAGACCGGAAAACTGCTCTGTTTCTCATTATGAGTGATACAGATGACAGCTTTAACTTTCTGATTTCCATGTGTTATACCCAGCTGTTTAACCTGCTCTGCGAAAAAGCCGACGATGTGTATGGCGGCAGGCTCCCAGTCCATGTGCGCTGTCTCATTGATGAGTGCGCCAATATCGGGCAGATCCCTAAGCTGGAAAAGCTGGTGGCAACCATCCGAAGCCGTGAGATCTCCGCTTGTCTGGTGTTGCAGGCGCAGAGTCAGCTCAAGGCGATCTATAAGGACAACGCGGATACCATCATCGGTAACATGGATACTTCCATCTTCCTGGGCGGTAAGGAGCCGACCACGCTCAAGGAGCTGGCTGCCGTGCTGGGCAAGGAAACCATCGACACCTACAACACAGGAGAGAGCCGTGGGCGGGAAACCTCCCACTCGCTCAATTATCAAAAATTGGGAAAAGAGCTGATGAGTCAGGATGAGCTTGCAGTCATGGATGGCGGCAAGTGTATCCTCCAGCTGCGCGGTGTGCGGCCATTCCTTTCGGATAAGTACGACATCACCAAGCACCCCAATTTCAAGTACACTGCTGATGCGGATGACAAGAACGCTTTTGACATTGAAGCTTTCCTGTCCGCAAGGCTGAAACTCAAGCCCAATGAGGTCTGCGATGTATATGAAGTAGACACAAAGGGCGCTTAACTTCGTTCCGCTTTTGAAGGGAGTGATCTTATCTATTCGCCGCACCTGCCCATTACGGGCCATTGGCGTACAAAGCGGACAATCGCAAAAAAATAATGAAAAAGGAGGACAGCCGGAATCATGCCCCCGGAAACCGGGCGGCAGATTGTTCCGGCTTTTGTATGCCTATGAAACATGACAAACCTATTTTTTAATCAGATTCCGGCTAACAAACTATATGGCATTTTTTGAACAGGCAATCACCGTTCTTCAGACCCTCGTTATCGCGCTCGGTGCCGGTCTCGGTATCTGGGGCGTCATCAACCTGCTGGAAGGTTACGGCAACGACAACCCTGGCGCCAAATCACAGGGCATGAAGCAGCTCATGGCCGGCGCTGGTGTAGCCGTAGTCGGCATGGTCCTTGTACCGCTGCTCTCCGGGCTGTTCTCTGTCTAAGCGTCCCTGCATGAAATCCTTGCCGCTCCCGCAGGTTTGCGGGGGCGGCGGAAAGGAGGTTGACACCGTATGGATTTCTTATTGGATGCCCTCACCAAATGGCTCAAGGAAATGTTGGTGGGCGGTATTATGAGCAACCTTTCGGGACTGTTTGACAGCGTAAACCAACAGGTCGCGGATATATCCGTACAGGTAGGCCAGACGCCGCAGGGATGGAATGGCAGTATTTTCAGTATGATTGAGAACCTGTCAAATTCCATTATGGTGCCTATTGCAGGAGTGATATTAGCTATCGTGATGACCGTAGACCTGATCCAGATGATTGCGGACAAGAACAACCTGCATGATGTGGATACCTGGATGATTTTCAAGTGGGTGTTCAAAAGCGCTGCGGCTATCCTGCTTGTTACCAACACATGGAACATTGTGATGGGTGTCTTTGATATGGCCCAAAGCGTGGTAGCGCAGGCGGCAGGAATTATCGGTTCGGATGCATCCATTGACATTTCCTCTGTTTTGGCAGATATGGAGCCGAGATTGATGGAAATGGATTTGGGACCGCTGTTCGGGCTTTGGTTCCAATCCCTCTTTATCGGCATTACCATGTGGGCGCTGTATATCTGTATCTTTATCGTCATTTATGGCCGTATGATCGAGATATACCTTGTCACATCCGTTGCGCCGCTTCCGATGGCAGCCATGATGGGCAAGGAATGGGGCGGTATGGGACAGAATTATCTCCGTTCCCTGCTGGCGCTTGGTTTTCAGGCGTTTCTCATCATCGTCTGTGTGGCAATTTACGCTGTGCTGGTACAGAATATCGCTCTGGAAGATGACATCATCATGGCAATCTGGAGCTGCGTGGGCTATACCGTGCTGTTGTGCTTTACACTGTTCAAAACCGGCAGTCTCGCAAAATCTGTCTTTCAGGCGCATTAAGGAGGGTTTGTATGAAAAAATATCAAATCATTTATGCAGATCCACCTTGGAGTTACCGAAGCGGAAAGGTTCAAGGCGCTGCACAAAATCATTACCAGACCATGTCGGATGAACAGCTTTACCAGTTGCCGGTAGCTGATCTGACCGCAGAGGACTGTGCATTGTTTTTATGGTGTACTTTTCCGAAGTTACCGGAGGCAATAAAACTGATAAGTGCGTGGGGATTTTCCTTTAAGACAGTTGCCTTTGTCTGGGTAAAACAGAATAAATCCGGAAATGGATTTTTTATGGGACTTGGCTGGTGGACAAGAAGTAATGCAGAAATCTGTCTTTTGGCGGTAAAAGGAAAACCCAGGAGAAAAAGCGCAGGGGTTCGACAACTGATACTCTCACCAGTTGAGCAGCATAGCAAAAAGCCCGATGTTGTTCGGGATAATATTGTAACGCTGATGGGTGATCTCCCGCGTATAGAACTGTTTGCTCGTCAATCCACACCCGGTTGGGATGTATGGGGGAATGAAGTGGACAGCTCTATTTCATTCCCATAAAGGAGGTGGATACGATGGCTTATGTACCCGTACCCAAAGATTTAACCAAAGTCAAAACCAAGGTCATGTTCAATCTGACCCGAAGGCAGCTGGTCTGCTTTACCGCCGGGGCGCTTGTAGGCGTACCGCTGTTCTTTTTGCTCCGTGAGCCTGCGGGAAACAGCATGGCCGCCATGTGCATGATGCTGGTCATGATGCCCTTCTTCCTGCTGGCGATGTATGAAAAGCATGGACAGCCCTTGGAAAAAATCATTAGCAACATCTTAAAGGTGGCTGTAATCCGACCCAAGCAGCGTCCCTACCAAACCAACAATTTTTATGCCGTATTAAAACGGCAGGAAATGCTCGATAAGGAGGTGTATGACATTGTTCACCGCAATGAAAAGCTGGCTGCGTCGTCTGCTGGGAAAACCGGAAGAAAAGACCGTGCAGCCGGTAAAGACAAAGAAAAAGCTGTCCCGTTCCGATAAGAAACAGATTGAAGCAGCCATTGCCCGCGCCAATCGCACGGACAAAAAGGGCAAGTCCGCACAGGACAGTATCCCCTATGAACGGATGTGGCCGGATGGAATCTGCCGTGTGATGGACAGCCACTACACAAAGACCATTCAGTTTCAGGACATCAACTATCAGCTCTCCCAAAACGAAGATAAGACGGCTATCTTTGAGGGATGGTGTGATTTCCTCAATTATTTCGACAGCTCGATTCACTTTCAACTGTCTTTTTTGAACCTTGCGGCATCGGAGGAGACCTTTGCCAATTCCATTTCTATCCCGCCCCAGGGGGATGCCTTTGACAGTATCCGTGAGGAATACACCACAATGCTGCAAAATCAGCTGGCTAGAGGCAACAACGGCCTCATCAAGACCAAATACCTGACCTTTGGTATCGACGCGGACAGCATCAAAGCCGCAAAGCCCCGTCTGGAGCGTATTGAGACCGATATACTCAATAACTTCAAGCGTCTTGGCGTAGCCGCCAGAACATTGGACGGTAAGGAAAGGCTTTCCCAGCTTCATGCAGTATTCCACATGGATGAACAGATCCCGTTTCAGTTTGAATGGGACTGGCTGGCTCCTTCCGGTCTGTCCACAAAAGATTTTATTGCACCAAGCTCCTTTGAGTTCCGCACCGGCAAGCAGTTCCGTATGGGTAAAAAATACGGGGCTGTTTCTTTTTTGCAGATTCTCGCTCCGGAGCTGAATGACCGTTTGCTGGCAGATTTTCTGGATATGGAAAGCTCGCTCATCGTGAGTATGCACATTCAATCGGTGGATCAGGTTAAGGCGATTAAAACTGTGAAGCGGAAAATCACAGACTTGGACCGCAGCAAGATCGAGGAACAGAAAAAAGCAGTCCGCGCAGGATATGACATGGACATCATTCCGAGCGACCTTGCTACCTACGGCAGCGAAGCGAAAAAGCTGTTGCAGGACTTGCAGAGCCGCAACGAGAGAATGTTCCTTGTCACTTTTTTGGTGATGAATACAGCAGACAATTCCCGTCAGCTGGGCAACAACATCTTCCAGGCAGGATCTATTGCCCAGAAGTATAACTGCCAGCTGACCAGACTGGACTTCCAGCAGGAGGAAGGGCTAATGAGCTGTCTGCCGCTGGGACTTAATCAGATCGAGATTCAGCGGGGGCTGACCACCAGCTCCACGGCCATCTTTGTGCCGTTTACTACGCAGGAGTTGTTCCAAAACGGGAAAGAAGCTCTGTACTACGGCATCAATGCTCTGTCCAATAACCTCATCATGGTGGACAGAAAGCTGCTGAAAAACCCCAACGGACTGATTCTGGGTACGCCGGGTTCCGGTAAGTCTTTCAGCGCCAAGCGTGAGATTGCCAACTGCTTCCTACTGACTTCCGATGAGGTAGAAATCCTGGACCCGGAGGCAGAATATGCCCCTCTGGTGGAGCGTCTGCATGGGCAGGTCATTAAGATTTCGCCCACTTCCACCAACTACATCAATCCGATGGACCTGAATCTGGACTACTCGGACGATGAAAGCCCGCTGTCCCTCAAGTCTGACTTTATCTTGTCCCTGTGCGAGCTGATTGTGGGCGGCAAGGAAGGATTGCAACCGGTGCAGAAAACCATCATTGATCGCTGTGTGCGGCTGGTCTATCAGGACTATCTGAACGACCCACGTCCAGAGAATATGCCCATTTTGGAGGATCTGTATCATCTTTTGCGAGAGCAGGACGAGAAAGAAGCACAGTACATCGCCACGGCGTTGGAAATCTATGTAACAGGCTCCCTCAATGTGTTCAATCACCGGACAAATGTGGACATCAACAATCGAATTGTCTGCTATGACATCAAAGAGCTGGGCAAGCAGCTGAAGAAAATCGGAATGCTGGTGGTGCAGGATCAGGTGTGGAACCGCGTTACCATCAACCGCGCCGCCCATCGTTCTACCCGTTACTACATTGACGAGATGCATCTGCTTTTGAAAGAGGAGCAGACCGCCGCCTACACGGTGGAAATCTGGAAGCGATTCCGTAAATGGGGAGGTATTCCGACAGGGATTACGCAGAATGTCAAAGATCTTTTGAGCAGCCGTGAGGTAGAGAATATCTTTGAAAACTCCGACTTCGTGTATATGCTCAACCAGGCAGGCGGAGACCGTCAGATCCTCGCCAAGCAGCTGGGCATTTCCACACACCAGCTATCTTATGTGACCCACTCCGGTGAGGGCGAGGGCCTGCTGTTCTATGGCTCCACGATCCTGCCTTTCGTGGATCACTTCCCGAAGAACACCGAACTTTACCGCATTATGACCACCAAACCTCAAGAATTGAAAAAGGAGGATGAATGACTATGAACCCTAACATTATGAATGAGAATCCGCTGATGTTTTTTGACAGGGCGGTAAATGCCCAGCGTAGCCAGCTGCTCACGGTCATGGCCGATGCAGTCAGCGAGTGCCGCACGGCGGCAGATCAGGCAGCTGAACTGAATGAGACCGGTCAGGTAGGATTACTCCGTCTGGCAGAGATCTGGAGTGCCATCCGTGCCAAGGAGGGCATGGGCGGTTTGGTTCTGGAAGGGACAGAAGCGAAGATCCTTTCTGATGTGGTGGCACAGTTTTATGCCTACCTGTCCGGTTGTATGTTCAACGATCCTGTGGGGATGGCCATTTATGCAGAGCTGCACTACATGATGTCCTCCCTCATGCTGGGTGAATGGTTTGAATAAGGAGCCGCGCCTGCATTTTACTGACGAAGAACGCTCGGACCCTGCATTGGAAAAGCCAATCCATAAAGCGGAGAAGGCTGCCGAGCGAGCAGATAAAGCGCAGGCCAATATCCCGAAGAAAAAGGTCAGACAGACGGTAATCGACCCGGACACCGGGAAAAAGACCTCGAAGCTGACCTTTGAGGACAAGAAAAAGCCACCCTCCAAACTTTCTCAAGGGATCAAGGAAGCTCCCGTCCATCTGGTTGCGGGCAAGCTCCATAAAGAGATCCGGGAAACAGAACAGGACAATGTGGGCGTGGAAAGTGCCCACAAGTCCGAGGAGGCAGTGGAGACCGGCGCTTATCTGGTGCGGGAGGGCTATCGCAGCCACAAGCTGAAGCCATACCGCAAAGCAGCCCAGGCGGAGCGCCAACTGGAAAAGGCAAATGTAAATGCCCTGTACCAGAAGTCTTTGCAGGAAAATCCTCAATTTGCCAGCAATTCTCTTTCTCGCTGGCAGCAAAAGCAGGCAATCAAAAAGCAGTATGCCGCTGCGAAACACGCTGGGCAGACTGCCGGGAATACCACCCAGGCTGCATCCAAGACAGGAAAAGCTACAAGGACGGTAAAGGAAAAAGCACAGCAGGCAGGGGCATTCGTTATGCGACACAAGAAAGGTTTCCTGATTGCAGGGGCGTTGTTTCTCATCGTTTGTCTGCTGATGAATACCATGTCATCCTGTTCCATGATGGCACAGAGCATTGGTTCCGTTCTCTCTGGCACAACCTATCCGTCAGATGACCCGGAAATGCTGGCGGTGGAAGCGGACTATGCAGCAAAAGAAGCCGAGTTGCAGGCAGAGATCGACAATATTGAAAACAGCCACCCAGGGTATGACGAGTACCGGTATGACCTTGGCATGATTGGCCATGACCCTCATGAGCTGGCGGCATTTCTATCTGCCGTCTTGCAGGGCTATACACGGCAAAGCGCGCAGGCAGAGCTTGTGCGTATATTTGCGGCACAGTATCAGCTGATGCTTACGGAGGAAGTGGAGATTCGCTACCGCACAGAAACTTCCACAGACCCGGAGACCGGCGAGACCACTTCGGAGGAAGTCCCCTATGAGTATTACATTCTGAATGTGAAACTCACCAGCAAGCCCATTTCCGCTGTGGCATCGGAGCTTCTGACCACCGAGCAGCTGGAGATGTATCAGGTTTATCGCCAGACGCTGGGTAATAAGCCGCTGCTGTTTGGCGGCGGTTCCCCAGATACGGGAGGTTCTGAGGACTTGTCCGGCGTGGAATTTATCAATGGCACACGCCCCGGCAACCCTGAACTGGTGGAGCTGGCAAAAAGTCAGGTGGGCAATGTGGGCGGTTATCCTTACTGGAGCTGGTATGGTTTTAACAGCCGTGTGGAATGGTGTGCCTGCTTCGTATCCTGGTGCTACAATCAGGCCGGAAAAAGTGAGCCGCGTTTTGCAGGCTGTGAGTGGGAGGGTGTTCCCTGGTTCCAGTCCCGCGGACAATGGGGTGCAAGGGGGTATGAAAACATCGCCCCTGGCGATGCCATTTTCTTTGATTGGGATCTGGACGGTACTGCCGACCATGTGGGGATTGTTATCGGAACCGATGGAAGCCGAGTTTATACCGTGGAGGGAAATTCCGGCGATGCCTGCAAGATTAAGAGTTATGACCTGAATTATCAGAGTATCAAGGGCTACGGTCTGATGAACTGGTAACAGAGATTTTTTAGAAGGAGTGATAAACGATGGCGAAGAACAAAATTGAACGCATTGACCAGGAGATTGCAAAGACCCGCGAGAAAATCGCAGAGTATCAGGAAAAGCTCAAGGCGCTGGAGGCACAGAAAACGGAGGCGGAAAATCTGGAGATCGTTCAGATGGTGCGTACCATGCGTATGACCCCGGCCCAGTTGAGCGTCCTGCTGTCTGGTAGCACGGTTCCCGGCAGTATGGCTGCTGATAACAACGAACAGGAGGAAAATAGCCATGAAGAATAAGAGATTGTTTAGAATATTTTCTACCCTTTGCCTGACGCTGGTGCTGGCATCGGGCTTTGCCGTTCCTGCTTTTGCCCAGGGCGCAGCTCCGCCTCCGGCAGAGGACACTACCAATGACAGCAATGTGGTGGTGGAAGAACCCGAAGAAGCGCCGCCGCTGACCCCGGAGGGAAACGCCGCTCTGGTGGATGATTTTGGCGGCAACAAGCAGCTCATTACTGTTACCACCAAGGCGGGCAACTATTTTTACATCCTGATTGACAGAGCCAATGAGGACAAAAAGACCGCCGTTCACTTTCTGAATCAGGTGGACGATGCCGATCTTGCAGCGTTAACGGAAGATGGGAAAGCCAAAGAGGAGCCGCCTGCGGTATGCAGCTGCACAGCAAAATGTGAAGCAGGGGCAGTCAATACGGCCTGCCCGGTCTGTGCAACTGATATGAGCAAATGTACGGGCAAAGCACCGGAACCTCCGGCAGCAATACCGGAGCCGGAAAAAGAGAAGCCTGCCGGCCTGAACCCGGCTGCGTTGATTCTTCTGCTTGCCCTGCTTGTAGGCGGTGGTGCATTTGCCTACTTGAAACTCAGCAAGAATAAGCCTAAGACCAAGGGCAATGACAGTCTGGATGATTACGATTACGGCGAGGAAGATTCCGAAGAATGGGAAAATGAAGATGAGGAGTTAGACGAGCCGGATGCTGATGGGGGCAGCACAGAAGAAGATGAGGAGGACACTGTGAAATGACCCGTTTCACAGACAGTCCCTATGAACGCATGATGACACGCAGGCCGGAGGGCGGGAAGGAAACTTCCCGTCCTCCTTCTTTACCCCCAAGCCACCCCTGTTATGGCTGCGGGAATTATGGAAGCCCCTGTGTAGGTTTTTGTCATAGGGAATTAACGCGGCAGATGAAAAGTCAGCAGAGACAGAAAAAAGGAGATGCAAATGGAGCTTAGAAAAATTGAAATTACGACAGATACCACCATTTATGTAGGGTATTACGGAGTTCATGACTGTCTGAAGCAAGGAATGGCTATGGAGGAATTTTTGGGTGTCCTGACGGATCGAAAGGGCAAGCCTCTAATTTTGAAAATGAAACGGTGTCCTGTCTGTGGAAAAGTTTATCTGCGAGGGGACAAATATCAAAGATTGTGGTGTCCTCTGAAAAATTATTCCTTTATTCGAACCAAAACTGGCAGACCGACCAGCGAAAGTTATATCGGTACAGTACAGTCCTCCGGTATAGAACCTGCTCCGGTAGATTGGGATGAAATTTATCCTACGCCGGACTATCTGGTACGGGCTTTGCGGCATCCATATCAGGGAGGCCGTTGTTCAGGCAAATAACTTGACAGATTTTTATGGGAAGGAGAATAACCAATGACACAACATAAATTAGTGATCGCTGAAAAACCGTCGGTTGCCCAGAGCTTAGCTGCGGTGATTGGTGCAACTGACCGCAAGGACGGGTATCTAGAGGGCAACGGCTGGCGTGTCAGCTGGTGCGTGGGCCATCTGGCCGGTCTTGCGGATGCAGACAGCTATGACCTTAAGTATGCCAAGTGGCGATATGATGACCTGCCTATCCTGCCGGAGCATTGGCAGATGGTAGTGGGAAAGGATAAGAAAAAGCAGTTTGATATTCTCAAAAAGCTGATGAACGCCCCGGATGTGACGGAAGTGGTAAATGCCTGTGATGCCGGACGCGAGGGAGAGCTGATCTTCCGCAGCGTCTATGAGCTGGCAGGCTGCAAGAAGCCGATGAAAAGGCTCTGGATTTCTTCGATGGAGGACTCCGCCATAAGGGAGGGTTTTGCAAACCTACGCCTCGGTGCAGATTATGACGGACTTCGTGATGCTGCCCTCTGCCGTGCCAAGGCAGACTGGCTGGTGGGGATCAATGCCACAAGGCTTTTTTCCGTGCTGTATCACCGTACCCTCAACATCGGGCGCGTGATGTCTCCGACGCTGGCGCTTATTGTCCAGCGGGAAGCTGAGATCGACACTTTTAAGCCGGTTCCCTTTTATACCGTGGCGCTGGAGCTGCCCGGTCTTACTGTATCCGGGGAGCGTATGGCGGATAAGGCCGCTGCCGAGCAGCTGAAAGAAGCCTGCCAGGGTGCAGCTGTTACAATCAAAAAGGTGGAGTGCAAGGAAAAGTCCGAAAAACCGCCTGCCCTTTATGACCTGACTACTCTGCAAAGAGATGCCAACCGCCTGCTTGGATTTACAGCCCAGCAGACCCTGGACTATCTGCAAAGCCTGTATGAAAAGAAGCTCTGCACCTATCCCCGTACTGACAGCCGCTATCTGACTGGTGATATGGCAGACAGCCTGCCGGTGCTGGTGAATCTGGTTGCCAGTGCTATGCCGTTTCGCAAAGGGATCGCCATTACCTGTGATCCGCATACGGTCATCAACGATAAGAAAGTAACCGACCACCACGCAGTAATCCCTACCAGAAATCTCAAGGATGCAGACCTTTCTGCCCTTCCTGCGGGAGAAAAAGCGGTGCTGGAGCTGGTGGCCCTGCGTCTGATGTGCGCCGTAGCCCAGCCCCATATCTATTCGGAAACTGTTGTGATTGCAGCGTGTGCCGGTGGGGAGTTTACCACAAAAGGAAAAACGGTGAAGCATCCCGGATGGAAAGCACTGGAGGACGCTTACCGTGCCAAAATGAAGGATGCAGAGCCGAAAAAAGAGGGCACAGAGAAAGCCCTGCCGGAGCTGACCGAAGGACAGACCCTTTCGGTTGCTGCGGCAATCGTCAAAGAAGGCAAAAGCAGTCCGCCTCAGCACTTTACGGAGGATACCTTGTTGTCCGCAATGGAGACTGCCGGAAAAGAGAATATGCCGGAGGAAGCCGAGCGAAAAGGTCTGGGGACACCGGCCACCCGTGCCGGTATTTTGGAAAAGCTGGTATCTGCCGGTTTTCTGGAACGAAAAAAGAGCAGGAAAACGGTACAGCTTCTTCCTTCCCACGATGCAGTATCCCTTATCACGGTCCTGCCGGAACAACTGCAATCGCCGCTTCTGACTGCCGAGTGGGAGTATCGCCTGGGCGAGATCGAGCGCGGGCAGCTTGCCCCGGAGGAGTTTTTAGACGGGATCAGCACCATGCTGAAAGATCTGGTGGGGACTTATCAGGTCATCAAGGGAACTGAGTATCTGTTCACTCCGCCCCGTGAGGTGGTGGGCAAATGCCCTCGCTGCGGCGGTGAAGTTGCAGAACTGCAAAAAGGCTTCTTCTGTCAGAATGATTCTTGCAAATTTGCAATCTGGAAAAACAGCAAATGGTGGGCTGCCAAGAAAAAACAGCCCACCAAGGCTGTGGTGTCCGCACTGCTGAACGATGGCCGTGTCCGTGTGACGGGGCTATATTCGGAGAAAACCGGCAAGACCTACGATGCCACTGTGGTTTTGGAGGACGATGGACAGTATGCCAACTTCAAGCTGGAATTTGACCAGCGGAAAGGAGGCAGCCGATGAAGCTCTCTTTAGTGGAACGGGAAACCATTCTCCTCTATAACCAGGCAGAACCAATGGCTGAGGTCTATACCCACGATCCCCGTCTGATGGAGAAGCTGGAACTGCTGGCAAAAAAGCACCCCGACCAGATCACCCGAAAGGACGCCCATAACTTTACCGTCCCCAAGCGATGTGTATCAGTCCGGGAGCCATACAGCGCCGAGCGTCGCAAAGCTGCCAGTGAGCGTGCGAAAGCCGCCGGATACCAGCCCCCTGTGAAAAAGTCCGGTAGTTAAAGGCACATGGCAGAGAATGTATTTGAAGCGGTCAAGCAGTCGGTCAGCACCAGAGAAGCGGCAGAGTTTTACGGGATAAAAGTCAGTCGAACTGGTATGGCCTGCTGTCCTTTTCACGATGATAAGAACCCCAGCATGAAGGTAGACCAGCGGTTCCACTGCTTTGGCTGCGGTGCAGATGGGGATGTGATCGACTTTACCGCAAAGCTCTTTAACCTCTCCCCAAAAGAAGCGGCGGAGAAACTGGCACAGGACTTTGGCCTGATCTATGACAGTCAGGCCCCGCCCCGCAGGAGATATGTCCGGCAAAAAAACGAGGCACAGAAGTTTCGGGAGGATCGACAGCGCTGTTATCGCGTACTGTCCGATTACTACTATCTGCTGAAAAAATGGGAAGCCGACCGTTCTCCCAGGACACCGGAGGAAGAACCGCACCCCCGTTTTGTGGAAGCAATCCAGAAGAAAGCCTATGTAGAGTACCTGCTGGACCTTTTTCTTTATGAAAGTGAAGAAGAACAAAAGGCATGGATTGCAGAACACACAGCAGAAATCACACACTTGGAAAGGAGATTGAAAATCATGGCTGAGAACAAACCCACCAACCGAGAACGGCTAAGGGAAATCACAGATGGCATCGAGCAGGGTATCAAAGAACTGTTTGAAAGCGAAAAGTATATGCGTTATCTGTCCGTCATGTCCCGATTTCACCGCTATTCGGTAAACAACACCATGCTCATCTATATGCAGAAGCCGGACGCCACATTGGTAGCCGGATACAATAAGTGGAAAGACCAGTTTGAGCGTCATGTAAAAAAGGGCGAGCATGGCATTACCATCATCGCTCCCACACCGTATAAGAAGAAAATCGAGGAGCAGAAGCTGGACCCAGATACCAAGGCTCCGATTCTGGATAAAGACGGAAAGATCGTCACAGAGGAAAAAGAAATCGAGATTCCCATGTTTCGCCCTGTCAAGGTCTTTGATGTGAGTCAGACCGACGGGAAACCTTTGCCGGAGCTTGCTTCCTCCCTTTCCGGCAATGTGCCAAATTATGAGGCATTCATGGAGGCCCTGCGCCGCAGCGCACCGGTGCCGATTACTTTTGAAGCAATGGCTGCTGATACGGACGGCTATTTTTCTGCTGATCATCAGAAAATTGCCATTCGTCAGGGCATGAGTGAGGTTCAGACGGTTTCAGCCACAGTACACGAGATTGCCCACAGCAAGCTCCATGACCCTAAAAAATATGAAATGCTACCGTCATGGAAGGTTGTGCAGGAGAGTGAAGGTGGAACCAAACATGATTTCAAGTTGGATTTTGCCACAGAAAAAGAAGCCGAACAGTTTGCTTCTGATATGGATTGGCGTTATGTGGACGAAAATCAGTTTGAATGGCGTCTTGCAGTTGAGGAAGATGCAACCGCAGAAAAACAGGCAATCAAAAACCGCCACACGGAGGAAGTGGAGGCTGAAAGCATCTCCTATGCGGTCTGCAAGTATTTTGGCATCGAGACCGGAGAAAACAGCTTCGGCTATATTGCAAGCTGGAGCCAGGGCAAAGAGCTGAAAGAGCTGAGAGCCAGTTTGGAGACCATCAACAAAACCTCCGGCACTTTGATCTCCGACATTGAGCGCCACTATAAGGAAATCTGCAAAGAGCGCGGAATCGACCCTCATGCAAAGGCAGAGCCGGAAACCGCCCCGATAGAGCAGCCAACCAGCAATCTGACTTACTATGTAGCAGAGTGCATGGAATTTCCAAACCACGGAGAATACCACGATAACCTGTCTTTGGAGGAAGCTGTCCGCATTTATCAGGAGATTCCAGCAGAGCGAATGAACGGGATCAAGGGCATTGGTTTTGAACTGAAAGACGGAAGCGACTATGAAGGACCTTTTCCGATTTTGACCGGCCAGACCATTGACCTGGACACCATCCAGGCAATCGACTATTACCGTGATAATCCTCTGGTGCAAAAAGCGGTAAAGGAACTGGCTGCGGCAATGCCGGAAATGGAGGTGCTGGGGGCGGACGCCAACCAACAGGAGGCTTTGTTTCTGATCGACGATGCCACCTATCTTCATATCCAGCTCTGTGACAGCGGCTGGGACTACACTATGTATGACAAAGAAACCATGAAAGAGCTGGATGGCGGTCAGCTGGATATGCCGGAGCTTTCCCGCATGAAGGCAGTTTTCCAGATTTGTGATGACAACGATCTGGACAGCACTTCGCTTAGACACGCTCCCCTGTCTATGATCGAGACCTTGCAGGAAGCGGCCTATCAGCAGATGCAGGCAGAGGCCAGTCAGATGACCGCTTCTGCCCAGCTGCCGGAGGCACAGGAGCGGGCACTGGATGAATACCCCATGCCGGATGAGCAGGTCTCCACACCGGATATGCAGGAATACGGCTACACCTATGATGGGATGATCCCTGTTACCAGAGAACGGGCGCTGGAACTGGATGCCGCCGGTTTGACGGTTTATGTGCTGCATGAGGACAATACGGAGAGCATGGTGTTTGACCCGCAGGAAATCATGGATCATGGCGGCCTTTTCGGTGTGGACCGTGAGGAATGGGAGAAAAGCCCTCAATTCCACGAAAAGGTCATGGAGCGTCAGGAACATCAGCAGGAACGAGAACAGGCATTTCTCTCCCAGAACAGAGATTGCTTTGCCATCTATCAGGTAAGCCGTGACGATCCGCAGAATGTGCGCTTTATGAATCTGGACTGGTTAAAGTCCCATGACATTTCCATAGACCGCAGCAATTATGACCTCATTTACACCGCTCCGCTGAGTGAGTCTGGTACTGTGCCGGAGCAGCTGGAAAAACTTTATCAGCAATTCAATTTGGAAAAACCTGTGGACTATCACAGCCCCTCCATGAGCGTCAGCGACATCGTTGCGATCAAGCAGGACGGTAAGGTATCCTGTCATTACTGTGACAGCGGTGGTTTTACCCAGATTTCCGGATTCCTGCCGGAAAATCCACTGAAAAATGCGGAGATGGCCGTGGAGGACGATTACGGAATGATTGACGGTATCATCAACAATGGCGCAAAAGAGCCTATGGTGGCAGAGCTGGAACAGCAGGCCCGAAGCGGTCAGCCCATTTCCCTGATGGAGTTGGCAGCCGCCACCCATCGGGAGGAATGGGAAAAGAAAAAATCTGTTGTGGATCAGCTGAAAAGCCAGCCCAAAGCAGAACACAAAAAGACAGCACTCAAAAAGAGTGTGGAAAGGGAGATTTGATATGGGAAACTTTACTTTTGAGGAAATGAACCTGATGTGCATTTACAACACCGGCAGCCGTACCGGGCTGATCGACAGTCTGCGTGAGATGCGCGGCGAGCTTTCGCCGGAGGAAACGGAACTGAGGGAGCTGACCGACAGCGCCCTTGCGAAGCTCTGTGCGATGACCGATGAGGACTTTGCCCAGCTGGAGCTGTACCCGGATTTTGACCAGTAAACACTATAACCGCAGGGATGGGGTGGCAAATTGCCACCCCGCCTTTTTACCCAAAAACCGAAGGGAGGACAGAACACTATGCCAACCAAAGCTGAACTTTATGCACAGATGGCGGACAAGGTGGCAACGCAGCTCACGGGGAGCTGGCAGGAATGGGCAGGGTTTCTCACCACTGCTTCCCGCCTTTACAAGTACCCGTTCCATGAGCAGCTGATGATCTACGCCCAGCGACCGGATGCCACCGCCTGTGCAGAGTACGATTTGTGGAATGAAAAGATGGGCCGGTATGTAAGGCGCGGTTCCAAGGGGATCGCTCTGGTGGACGATTCCGGGAACAGACCCCGCCTGCGCTATGTCTTTGACATTTCCGACACCGGAACCCGTGAACATTCCCGCACTCCCTGGCTGTGGCAGCTGGAAGAGCGCCATCTGGATTCGGTGCAGGCCATGCTGGAGCGTACCTATGATGTTTCCGGTGATGACCTTGCCGGACAGCTCACTGAGGTAGCCGGAAAACTGGCTGAGGAATACTGGACGGAGCATCAGCAGGACTTCTTCTATATCGTTGACGGTTCCTTTTTGGAGGAATATGATGAGTATAACATCGGAGTGCAGTTTAAGGCAGCCGCCACCGTCAGCATCACTTACGCTTTGATGTCCCGTTGCGGACTGGAGCCGGAACGCTACTTCGACCACGAAGATTTCATGGCGATCTTTGATTTCAATACCCCGTCCACCATCGGGGCGTTGGGAACAGCGGTCAGCCAGATCAACCAGCAGGTGCTGCGGCAGATCGGCGTCACAGTCCGAAATGCAGAGCGCGAAGCAAACCAAGAAAGGAGCAAACAAGATGAACAATCCCATGACCTATATCCAGAACGGAGACTATCTGATTCCCGACCTGAAGTTGAGCCAGCAGCCGGAGAAACCCCTGGGCAAGTACGGCAGGATGAGGAAAACCTACCTGAAGGAACACCGTCCCATCCTCTACAACCAGATGTTGCTGAGCGAGAAGCTGTACCCGCACCTTCTGGAGATCGACGAGACCGCCCAGAGCAGACTGGAGCAGATGATGCCCCAGCTGGCGAAGGAAGCGGGAGTCACCGAGGAACTGAAAGCCAGCGATCCCATGAAGTGGGTGGGGCTGATGAACACCTGCAAAGCACAGGCAGAGGAGATTCTGATGGTGGAGCTTATCAACAGCTGACCCTAAACCTGTTCCTCTCCGAAGCGGAACAGATCCAATCCATAGATGAAGCAGAGAATGTAGCGCATACATCCTCTGCTTTTTCTTTTGCCCAAAATGACATCGACCATGTGCTGCGTTTGGGCGGCAATACAGACCGCCAGAGGGAGCGTGTGGTTGCAGCTTTTGAAAAGCAGAAAACCACCGCTGAGATTGCCGAGATACTGAAAACGCTATACCACGGCGGCAACGGCCTTGGCAGTGTGAGTGCATGGTATGCCGAGGACGGTATCCATCTTTCTCATGGGAAGTCTGTCCGTTATGACAGGTCTGCCCAGGTCATTTCCTGGGAGAGCGCCGCAGAGCGTATCGGGGAGCTTTTGGAAAGCGGCCAGTTTGCTTCCAATGTGGAGCTTGCAGAAGCGGCAGGCTATGAACGCTCTCTTCTTGCCACAAAGTTCTGGAACCTGTATCACGATCTCAGTGAGGACGCCAGAGAAGCCGGATATTTGTCCTGCCTGTCAGCGATCAAAGGCAATGGGTTTCCGGAGGAGACCCGCCGCCTGACGGAGCAGCTGAGTTCCCCGGCTTTCCGCCAGACACTCAAGGAAGAATACGCTGCCTTCTGGACCGCCTATCAGCAGAACCGTGACCTGCTGCGCTTTCACTACCACAGACCAAGGGAGATCTGGGAGAACCTGAAGGACCTTGACCTGCCCCGCAGGACTTTTTCTTCGGACCTTTCCCAAGTGCCAACTGTTCAGCATTTCATTACCGAGGATGAGATCGACGCCGCCATGACCGGCGGCAGCAGTTTCGCCGGAGGAAAAGGCCGTATCTATGCGTTCTTCATGGAAAACCATACGGATAAGGAAAAAGTGAGATTCCTCAAAGACGAGTATGGCATTGGCGGACGCTCTCATGCCCTGTCCGGCGCAACACACAGCGGCGAAGATCACGATGGGAAAGGACTGCACTATAAAAAGCAGGACTGCCCGGATGTTCACTTGAACTGGGAAAAGGTTGCCAAGCGCATTACCTCTCTTGTCCAGAAAGGCCGTTATCTTACCGAACAGGAACAGGCGCAGTATGACAAGATCCAGGCTGAAAAGGAACTGGCAGAAGAAGATGCCATTCAAGCCCAGCAGCCGGAGGTGGAGGAAGAAACGCCAAAGCCTACCTTTCGGGAGCAGTTTGAGCAGTATAAGCCTGTGGTAACTGCCGCCATTTTCGAGGATGCCGCATACCGCAATGCCTGCGGTCATTCTGACCGTGAAAATGCTGTCATCGAGGGCAATGCCGCTGTGCGCCGTGCGGTCCTTGCCTCTAAGAATATGGAGCTGATCCGCCTCTATTCGGATGTGCCGGAGTTCCGCCAGCGCCTGCACCGGGAAGTGATCGACGAAACCTATCCAAAGCTCCATGAGCTTCTGCGCCCTCTTTCTCAGGAAGATATTGATTCTGCCATTTGTGCATGGAACGGCAATATTGAGAGTAAACACGCTGTCGTCCGCTATATGAAAGACCATGCAAGAGAGAAAGATACTGCCGCATGGCTGGCTCAGGAATACGGCAGCAGCAACAGCCCGTTCGTTGTTCGCACTGGCAGCCCGGAAGAAACGCAGCTGCCCTGGCCGAAGGTACAGCGCAGACTTGCCCAGCTCATTCAGGAGAACCGGTTCTATACAAAAGAAGAACAGGACCGTTTTGACAACATCGACCCTATCGCTATCCGGGAAGCCCTGGAGGAAAGAGGGATCGTCAACGGTCAGGTGGCAGACCCGAAAAAACTGGACAATGACCCGTTTATCCAGCGGGTAGTGTCAGACGCGGAGCAGATCGTAGCTGCCGAATCCCCGGCCTTCCATTCCGAGACCGTGGCCGTCTATCCGGGCGAAAAGAACAATCTGCCTTATGATGTGGTGGTGGAACGGCTGCATATCGAGGAGCCGGAGTCGCCAACCCCTGTGCCAGAGCAGGAGAAAACCTTTGAGGAAGTGCTGGACGAACACCCGGTTTCCATCCAAGTCAATGGTCGGTGGCAGACCTTCCCCAATGCCAATGCTGCCGAGGAAGCCTCCTATGAGGAATACAAGGCTAACCTGCGCCGCAATGCACAGAACTTCCGTATTACCGATGAGCATTTGGGCGAAGGTGGTCCGAAAGCCAAGTTCCAGGCAAATGTCAATGCCATTCGTTTGCTGAAAGAGCTGGAAGCTGCCGGACAACAAGCAAGCCCTGAACAGCAGGAAGTCCTTTCCCGCTATGTGGGCTGGGGCGGTCTTTCCGATGCTTTTGATCCGGAGAAACCGGCATGGGCTTTAGAATATGCCCAGCTGAAAGAACTACTGACCCCGGAGGAATATGCCGCCGCCAGAAGCTCCACCCTCAACGCCCATTACACCAGCCCTACGGTCATCCAGGCCATCTATGAAGCAGTGGGCCGTATGGGATTTGAGACCGGAAATATTCTGGAGCCGTCTATGGGTGTGGGCAATTTCTTCGGTATGCTGCCGGAGGAAATGAGAAACAGCCGTCTGTACGGCGTGGAGCTGGACCCGGTTTCCGGGCGTATTGCAAAGCAGCTCTATCCCAAGGCTGACATTACCGTGGCTGGGTTTGAAACTACCGACAGGCGTGACTTCTTTGACCTTGCCATCGGCAATGTACCTTTCGGTCAGTATCAGGTCAATGACAAAGCCTATAACAAGCTGAACTTTAGTATTCATAACTACTTTTTCGCCAAAGCACTTGACCAGGTGCGTCCCGGCGGCGTGGTAGCTTTTGTGACCTCCCGCTATACCATGGACGCCAAGGATTCCACCGTGCGCCGCTATCTTGCCCAGCGTGCCGAGCTGCTGGGAGCGATCCGTCTGCCGAATGACGCGTTCAAAAAGAATGCCGGTGCCGAGGTGGTATCGGACATCATCTTCCTCCAAAAGCGGGACCGCCCGCTGGACATCGTGCCGGAATGGACCCAGACCGGACAGACGGAGGACGGGTTTGCCATCAACCGGTATTTTATCGACCACCCAGAAATGGTGCTGGGCAGACAGGAGCCGGTAAGCACCGCTCATGGTATGGACTACACCGTGAACCCCATCGCGGGACTGGAGCTTTCCGACCAGCTGCATGATGCTGTGAAGTACATTCATGGCACTTATCAGGAGGCAGAGCTGCCGGAGCTGGGCGAAGGCGAAGCCATTGACACCTCCATTCCTGCCGACCCCAATGTGAAGAACTATTCCTATGCCATTGTAGACGGGCAGGTGTACTACCGTGAAAACAGCCGTATGGTGCGCCCTGACCTCAACGCCACCGCAGAAGCCCGCGTAAAAGGTCTTGTGGGACTGCGGGATTGTGTGCAGGAACTGATCGACCTTCAGATGGATGCAGCGGTTCCGGACAGCACCATTACCCAAAAGCAGGCGGAACTGAACATCCTCTATGACAGCTTTTCTGCCAAATACGGTCTCATCAATGACCGTGCAAACCGTCTGGCCTATGCAGACGATTCTTCCTATTACCTGCTCTGTGCGCTGGAAGTTATCGACGAGGATGGAAAGCTGGAGCGCAAGGCGGATATGTTCACCAAGCGGACCATCAAGCCCCATCAGGCGGTGGCTGCCGTAGATACGGCAAGCGAAGCATTGGCAGTGTCCATCTCGGAAAAAGCCTGCGTGGATATGGGCTATATGAGCCAGCTTACCGGAAAAACAACAGAAGAACTGGCCGGAGAACTGCAAGGCGTGATCTTCCGTGTACCGGGACAGCTGGAGCAGGACGGAACACCCCATTATGTGACTGCTGATGAATACCTTTCCGGCAATGTACGCCGCAAACTGCGTCAGGCGCAGCGGGCGGCACAGCAGGACCCGGTTTATGCAGTCAATGTGGAAGCCCTTACTGTCGCCCAGCCCAAAGACCTGGATGCGTCGGAAATCGAGGTGCGTCTGGGCGCTACCTGGATCGACAAGGAGTACATCCAGCAGTTTATGTACGAAACCTTTCGTACACCGTATTACCTCCAGAGAAATATCGAGGTTAAGTACTCGTCTTTTACCGCTGAATGGCAGATTACAGGCAAAACTTCTGTTCCTTATAGCGATGTAGCTGCCAACACCACCTATGGAACCAGCCGTGCCAATGCCTACAAGATTTTGGAAGACAGCTTAAACCTGCGGGATGTCCGTATCTATGACACCATAGAGGACGCAGACGGAAAAGAGCGCCGTGTGCTGAATGCCAAGGAGACTACCCTGGCTGCCCAAAAGCAACAGGCTATCCGGGAAGCCTTTAAGGACTGGATTTGGAAAGATCCGGAGCGCCGCCAGACTCTGGTGCGCCAGTACAACGAGGAAATGAACTCCACCCGTCCCCGCGAGTATGATGGCAGCCACATTACCTTTGGTGGCATGAACCCGGAAATTACCCTGCGGGAACATCAGCTGAATGCCATTGCCCATGTGCTGTATGGAGGAAATACCCTGTTGGCACATGAAGTAGGCGCGGGCAAAACCTTTGAGATGGTGGCGGCTGCTATGGAAGCCAAACGCCTGGGCTTGTGCCAGAAATCTCTCTTTGTGGTTCCAAATCACTTGACCGAGCAGTGGGCATCGGAGTTTCTGCGCCTCTATCCTTCTGCCAACATCTTAGTTACCACCAAAAAGGACTTTGAGACCCATAACCGCAAAAAGTTCTGCGCCCGGATTGCGACCGGTGACTATGACGCCATCATCATGGGCCACAGCCAGTTTGAGCGTATCCCCATCAGCCGGGAGCGTCAGGAACGGCTTCTCTATGAGCAGATCGACGAGATCACCGAGGGCATCGCAGAGGTGCAGGCCAGCGGCGGCGAGCGGTTTACCGTCAAGCAGCTGGAGCGTACCAGAAAGTCTCTGGAGGCCAGACTGGAAAAGCTGCAAGCCGAGGGGCGAAAAGACGATGTAGTAACTTTTGAGCAGCTTGGTGTGGACCGGCTGTTTGTGGACGAGGCTCACAACTACAAGAACCTGTTTTTATACACAAAAATGCGGAATGTGGCTGGTCTTTCCACATCGGACGCACAAAAATCCTCTGATATGTTTGCGAAGTGCCGCTATATGGATGAGATCACTGGAAACCGAGGTGTGATCTTTGCCACCGGCACCCCAGTCAGCAACTCCATGACCGAGCTTTACACCATGCAGCGTTACCTTCAGTATGAACGCCTGCAAGAGCTGAACATGACCCACTTCGACTGCTGGGCTTCCCGATTTGGGGAGACCGTCACAGCATTGGAACTGGCACCGGAAGGCACTGGCTACCGGGCAAGAACGAGATTCAGCAAGTTCTTTAACCTGCCTGAGCTGATGAACCTGTTCAAAGAAGTGGCGGACATCAAGACTGCCGACCAGCTGAATTTGCCTACCCCGGAAGTGGAATATCACAACATCGTGGCGCAGCCTACCGAACATCAGCAGGAAATGGTCAAGGCTCTTTCGGAGCGCGCATCGCTGGTACACAGCGGAACCGTTGACCCGTCTCAGGACAATATGCTCAAGATTACCTCGGATGGCCGTAAGCTGGGGCTGGACCAGAGGATCGTCAACCAGATGCTGCCGGACGAACCCGGCACAAAGGTCAATCAGTGCGTGGACAACATCATGCAGATCTGGCGGGATGGCGAAGCGGACAAGCTGACCCAGCTGGTGTTCTGCGACATTTCTACACCGCAGGCAAAAGCGCCTGCAAGCAAGGCGGCGAAAACGCTGGATAATCCACTGCTTCACGCACTGGAAGGCGCTGTGCCTCTGCCGGAGCAGGAACCGGTCTTTACGGTATATGACGATATTCGTCAGAAGCTCATTGCCCAGGGGATGCCTGCTGACCAGATTGCTTTTATCCATGAAGCCAATACCGAGGTGCGGAAAAAGGAGCTGTTCTCCAAAGTCCGTACCGGTCAGGTGCGTGTACTTATGGGCAGCACCGCCAAGATGGGCGCAGGCACCAATGTACAGGACCGTCTGGTGGCACTTCATGACCTGGATTGTCCGTGGCGACCGGGAGACCTTGCCCAGCGCAAGGGCCGTATCGAGCGCCAGGGCAACCAGAACCTCCTTGTCCATGTGTACCGCTATGTGACAGAAGGAACCTTTGACGCATACCTCTGGCAGACAGTGGAGAATAAGCAGAAATTCATCAGCCAGATCATGACTTCTAAATCGCCGGTGCGCTCCTGCGATGATGTGGACGAAACGGCGCTTTCCTTTGCCGAGATTAAGGCTCTGTGCGCCGGAGACCCCCGTATCAAAGAGCGTATGGATCTGGATGTGGAAGTATCCCGCCTGAAGCTGATGAAAGCCGACCACCAGAGCAAGCAGTACCGTCTGGAGGACCAGCTGCTCAAATACTTCCCGGAGGAGATTGAAAAGCACAAGGGCTTTATCAAGGGCTTTGAATCTGACATGGAGGTTTTAGTAGCCCACCCACACCCGGAGGACGGCTTTGCCGGTATGGAGATCCGGGGAGACCTGCTGACCGATAAGGAGAACGCCGGTGCAGCCCTGCTGGACGCCTGCAAGGAGGTCAAAACCTCCGATCCGGTGCAGATCGGCAGCTACCGGGGCTATGCCATGTCCGTGGAATTTTCCGCTTGGAAACAGGAATATACGCTCCTGCTGAAAGGACAGATGACCCACAGGGCAACCCTTGGTACAGACCCACGCGGAAATCTTACCCGTATCGACAATGCCCTCGCCCAGATGCCGCAGCGTCTGGAGGCGGCAAAGGCCCAGCTGGATAACCTCCATCAGCAGCAGGCTGCCGCAAAGGAGGAAGTCGGAAAGCCATTCCTTTATGAAGAAGAACTGAGAAGCAAAAACGCTCGTCTGGTGGAGCTGGATACCCTGCTCAACATCGACGGAAAGGGACAGGGACAGGCACACACTGAGTCCGCTGTTGCCCAAAGCACACGGCCTTCGGTGCTGGATCATCTGAAACGCCCGGTGCCGCCCCGTAGTACAGACAAGAAACCAAAACAGCATGAGGAGGTGCGATAACATGAATACCAACGATCTGAATACGGCCCTCTATGAAAAGATGGTCGCTGAGCAGGACAAATATAGGGACTGGCTGAAAAGCCAGCCCCCGGAAGAAATCCTGCACCACACCTATGAGTACACGGTTCGTGAGGACATCGTGATGGCGATGGAGGAACTGGTGCTGACCGATGCTCAGGCACAGACCCTTCTGGAATCTCCTTCGCCGCTGGAAGATGTGTACCGCTATTTTGACAAGCTGGAGACCGGCTATATGGATGTGATCCGGGACAGTATTGAAAGTCGGGCCAATGAGGTATGCAGAGAACCAGAAGAACTTAATCCCATGGTAGTTTATCTTCATTCTGCTTCATACGCGACTAAGCATGGAGAAACAGACGCATACTGGCTTTCTGACCAGGCAAATTATTCTTGCAAAGTTGCCATTGAACAGGCAATCAGCACTCACTACGGAGACAACCGACTGGATACCGCTTCTGCGGTGCAGGAGGTCATGGAGAAATTCGGACCAGAGCGAATGAACTTTATTCTCGCTAATACGATTCAGCATAAGGATGCAGATGGGCGTATTTCTCGTGATAACAAAGCATGGGCAAAGACCATTCCAATGCCGGAGGATAGTGCCACTTCCCAGCAATGTGCCGATCTGATAGTGGATCGAGTCAATCCGGGACTGGTGGATCTGTTTACAAGACAGGCTCGAAAGGCCGTTCAGGAGAAAGAAAAAGGCTCTGTCCTGCAAAAGCTCAAGCAGGAACTGCCTGCCCATAAGCCTGCCGCCCCAAAGAAACGGGAGCCGGAGCGATAACTATGGCAAAGCGTAAGCGGGATGTTCCGGTTTTGTTTTGGGTGTCCGCAGAAGAACTGGAGCTGATCCATCAAAAGATGCAGCAATACGGGACAGAAAATCTGAGTGCTTATCTGCGGAAAATGGCTCTGGATGGGTATGTGGTCAAGCTGGATCTGCCGGAGCTGAAGGAGTTGGTCTCCCTGATGCGCCGAAGCAGCAACAACTTGAATCAGCTGACCCGCAAAGTGCATGAGACGGGGCGGGTTTACGATGCTGATTTGGAGGATATATCCCAGCAGCAGGAAAAGCTATGGGAGGGTGTGAGGGAAATCCTTACTCAGCTTTCTAAACTTTCATAACAGGGATAGATACTCTATTTGCGGAGGGAGGAACGGCGTTTCTTCGCCGCACCTCCCTCCGCTTTTTCTTTTTGCCGGTATCCTTGTCTTTTGCCTATCTATACCGGATAATATGAGTAGAATAAGAAGCGTAGCAAAGGAGTGAAAACAGATGCTGACCTTTGAAAAAGTGCTGGAGATTTTTGCGGATTACCTGGCCGCAGACGAGACCATCGAAGTTTATATCAGCCGCCATGGATGTGTAAGAGTTGAATTTGACCAAGATTTTCAATATTGCACTGGCGAGGTGTGCCATACTCCCAAGGAACTGTTCGACCTCTTAGCTGATGATTATCGGACTTATGTGGAGATTGAACTGACCAAAGGTAAACGGGAAGTGACGGAAGATGATGAGAGAGAAGCGGATGCCCTGTGCAAACGGCATCTGGAGCGTTGGAAGGAGAAAATGGAATGAAGATTTTGAAATGCCTGCTGATGATCGTAACTGCACCGGTCATTTTGGTGCTGACGCTTTTTGTCTGGCTCTGCACGGGGCTGATTTACATATCCGGTCTGGTGCTTGGTCTGTTCAGTACCGTGATCGCCTTGCTTGGCGTGGCTGTGCTTATTACCTATTCCTCGAAAAATGGTGTGATTTTGTTGGTTATGGCATTTCTGATTAGCCCGATGGGGCTGCCGCTGGCTGCGATCTGGCTGCTGGGCAAGGTGCAGAGTTTGAAATTTGCGATTCAGGAGTTAGTTTATGGATAAAAAATATGCAAAACCACAAAAATGCCAGACACTGTCTGTTATATTTGTGAAAAGGAATTTTATATCCGCGACTTTACTTTTGAGCTAATATTGCATATAATATTAGTGCGAAAGGAAGTGACATGATGGGACAATTTGAACAGCTGGATCAGATGCTAACAGCACAAGAAGGAATGCTGCGAACATCACAGGTCGTATCCTCTGGAATTTCAAAGCCGGTATTTTATGATTATGTGCGTTCACGAGATTTGGATAGAGTCGCACATGGGATTTATCTGTCCAAAGATTCTTGGGTGGATGCCATGTATCTGCTTCATTTGCGATTTGAACAAGCAGTATTTTCACATGAAACAGCTTTATTTTTTCACGATCTGACAGACCGTGAACCAATAGAATATGCAGTTACGGTCAAAACTGGATGCAATCCAAGCAAAATGAAAGCAGAAGGCATTCAAGTTTTTACGATTAAAGCAGACTTACATGATGTAGGACTTACAACAGCGAAAACTCCGTTCGGGCATACTGTGCCGGTTTATGATATGGAGCGAACGATCTGTGATTTGCTCAGAAGCCGCAGCAGAATTGAAATTCAGACCTTTCAGGGAGCGCTAAAATCTTATGCCCGTAGAAAAGATAAGAACCTGCGAGCTTTAATGCAATATGCTGGGATGTTCAAGGTGGAAAAAATTTTACGACAGTATTTGGAGGTGCTTTTATGATAAAAACAGCAAGACAGCTTAAAGATTTAATACGAAACCTTTCCAGAGAAAAATCCGCAGATGCTCAGATTTTAATGAGAAACTACATGATGGAGCGTTTTTTGGAGCGTATTTCTCTTTCTGAGTATCGTGATAAGTTTATCTTGAAGGGTGGTATGTTGGTAGCGGCTATGGTTGGATTAGATGCCCGCTCTACGATGGATTTGGATGCAACCATAAAAGGAGCTAATGTCAATGTGGAGGATATTGAGAATCTAATTTCATCAATCATAACTGTTCCGATTGATGATGGTGTTAAATTTCAGCTGAAAAGTATTTCGGAGATTATGGATGAAGCTGAGTATCCGGGGATTCGTGTCAGCATGAGTACAACATTCGATGGCGTAGTGACTCCTTTGAAAATTGATATTTCTACGGGAGATGCAATTACTCCAAGAGAGGTCCGGTATTCATTCAAACTTATGTTGGAAGATCGTTCCATTGATATTTGGGCTTATAATTTAGAAACTGTGCTGGCAGAAAAACTGGAAACCATTATTACCAGAACCACAACCAATACTCGTATGAGAGATTTCTACGATATTTTCATTTTAGAACAGCTGCATGGAACCACGCTGAACCCGAAAATATTACATGATGCGCTTCTGGCAACTGCTCATAAACGGGGATCGGAGAAGTATCTTAACCAAGCTGAAGAAGTTTTTGACGAAGTGGAAAATGATTCGGTTATGCAAAAACTTTGGGAGGCATACCGTAAAAAGTTTTCTTATGCTTCTGATCTGGAATGGGATGTGATTATGAAAGCAATTCGCAGGTTATATAATCTTTGCGAGAAAGGCATCGGCTTATGAAAAAGCATGGACACTATTGTAAAGTTTGTGGCGAATACAAAGCCAACGAAAAATTTTCAGGCAAAGGTCATGCATCCCACATTTGTAAATCCTGTGCTTCGCTACCAGCAGAAAAGCAGGCTGAACTGATGACACTGAATCGTCTTTTGAATCTTCCATGGAGGCTATCGAAAAAGCAGTTGTCCTGGCTGAAAAATCGACTAAAGGATAGGCGGCCTGATGTCCGTGCACTGGCGCAAGCGCAATATGAAATGAGATTTCCACCAAGACACTTAGAAGAGGATGAGTTCAATTTTTTCGATGAGGAAAGTTTTATAGAATAGTGAAAGCGGGGCTGTCGGGAAATAGATAGTTCCAAACAGGGGTTTGTCTGGAAACAACATTTCAAGTTTACCAGAAGATAATAAAGGCTTGAGGTAATATTTGCTGAAGTGAGAACGACTGGAAACATCAATATATGCTTGCATTTCATCTCGACTTTTAGGGTCTGCACAAAATTCCAATAGCAAGTTTTGCTTGCTGATCACAGATGTATCATGTGTGGCATCATGTGCTGTATCATGTGCGGAAGCACCGCACATGATGTAGTTTACATTTTTCAAGATGCCCCTGAAATCTGTTGCTGTCGAGAAAAATTCAGGTTTATATATTTCTGAATATCCTGGTAGTTTTTCAGTCTCACTGCCGATTTATTTGTTGGACTATCTTTCAGCGAAATTAACTGATGAGTTTGGAAAAGGTTTTGACAAATCAAATATTCGCAAGATGAGGCAGTTCTACTGTACATTCCCAATTCGAGACACACTGTGTCTTGAATTGAGTTGGTCACATTATCGCCTTTTGATGCGTGTAGCAGATGAATAGACACGAACCTTTTATGTGGAAGAATGCTTAAGGTCTGTGTAGAGCGTCCGACAGTTAGAACGGCAGATCAGAACGATGTACTATCAGAGAATAAATAAGAGCAACAGGGTGTCGAGATTTTCCCCGATACCCTGTTACTCTATCTCATAATCGTCGCTGTCATTTGCTTCACCTGTTGTGCAGGTAAAGCACAGGTTGCTACCAGTGATGGCACTTCCCGCCGCCCAAATCGGCGCACCACAGAACATACATTTTGCACCGTTTTTCTTGGCAGTAAGTGTGTCATTCAGCATTTTTACCAGTTCCTTTTTTCGATAGCCTTTATTATTCTTCATGACCATACTGGCAAACGCTTCAACAGAAATTGGTTGCATTATTGGGTTCTACCTCCTTAAAATATTTGGAAAATTATGCTTGTGTTTTCGGGGTTAGGCGGTCATATTGGATGATGGTCTCTCCGGTAGTTAAATTCTTTTTTTCTTTATAGAGCATGGTATAGCGCGGCTGTCCCTCTGTGTAATCTTTCTTTTCTTTCGGGAAGAAAGACCGACAGAAATAGTTTCCGGTGTCCTTGTGTTCTGCAATAAAAATGTAAATATCGCTGTTTTCCAATGGAGTTGATAATAAATAGTCCGCTTCAATTAAAGAGAACTGATTCAATTTTGCATTGTAACGGAATACCAGACGGTTATCGTCCAGGAGTTGTTCAATCAAAGCCAACGGTTCAAAGCGATTTTCAATTTGAGGCAGATAACGGCTTTTCGCTAAAGTCTCATAGGTGGTGCTTCCAATTATGATTTCATCAAATACAGAGCCACGATTTTGTTTTGCTATTCGCAAATCTTTTAGTTTTCCAAGCCCCATCAGATGATGAAAGTCCAATTTGGAAAAGCCAATTACTAACTCTGCGGTTTTTCCCTTTCGGCCAATAATAATTCGATACTGTATCTCCAATAATTTTTCAAATGCTTTTGCACACTTTTGTAATTTATCCATAAAACCTCTCTGTCCATAAAGAAAGCCGCCCTGCAATGCAAGGCGGCTTTGAGCATTTTCTTTCGGCTTTGCAGCCTACTCCGGTTTGAGGTTACTGCACAACCCCTACTGAAAGCTCTGCATAACAAGGCATCCCGGTACGCTATTATGCTTCAACGCTTTGGCAGACACACGCCGTTGCCCACCTTGTACTATTATTATATGCAACTTTAGAAAATATGTCAATCCCCATGAAAAATCAAAAAATATCTTCTCGGAGTATGAGAAAGGAGGTCCCTTCTATGGCAACCACAAGAATCATGCCGCTTCATGTCGGCAAGGGCCGCACAGAAAGTCGGGCGATCAGCGACATCATCGACTATGTGGCCAACCCAAAGAAAACAGATAACGGCAGACTCATTACCGGCTATGCGTGTGACAGCCGGACTGCGGATGCAGAGTTCCTTCTGGCAAAGCGGCAGTACATTGCCGCTACCGGACGAGTGCGCGGCGCAGATGATGTGATTGCCTATCATGTGCGCCAGTCCTTCTGTCCCGGCGAGATTACCCCGGAAGAAGCGAACCGGCTGGGCGTAGAATTTGCCAAGCGTTTTACCAAGGGCAATCATGCCTTTGTGGTCTGTACTCATATAGATAAGTCGCACATTCACAATCACATTATCTGGTCATCGGTCAGCTTAGAATATGACCGGAAATTCCGAAACTTTTGGGGCAGCACCAAGGCAGTTCGACAGTTAAGTGACACCATCTGCATTGAAAACGGACTGTCCATTGTAGAGAATCCGAAACCTCACGGAAAGAGCTATAACAAATGGTTGGGCGATCAGGCAAAGCCCTCTCACCGAGAGCTGCTTCGTGTGGCGATTGACAACGCATTATCACAAAGTCCTGCTGATTTTGAGGAACTACTGAAGCTGCTGCAAGAGTCCGGCTGTGAGGTATCAAAGCGCGGGAAATCGTATCGCCTGAAGCTCCCCGGTTGGGAGAAAGCCGCCCGCATGGACAGCCTGGGCGAAGGATATAGATTGGAGGATTTGCAGGCAGTTCTCTCCGGGAAGAAAGCGCATACCCCACGAAAGAAAACGGTCACACAGGCAGAGCCGCCGAAGGTCAATCTGCTGGTGGACATTCAGGCAAAATTGCAGACAGGAAAAGGTGCTGGCTATGCTCGATGGGCTAAGGTTTTCAATCTGAAGCAAATGGCGCAGACCATGAATTACCTGTCAGAGAATAACCTGCTGGAGTATGCGGTTTTGGAAGAAAAGGCTGCGGCTGCCACGGCACATCACAATGAACTTTCGGCGCAGATAAAAGCGGCTGAAAAGCGCATGGCAGAGATTGCGGTTCTGCGTACTCACATCGTAAATTATGCCAAGACTCGTGAGGTCTATGTGGCATACCGCAAGGCGGGCTACTCTAAGAAATTCCGGGAGGAACATGAGGAAGAAATTCTGCTCCATCAGGCTGCTAAGAATGCCTTTGATGAGATGGGAGTCAAGAAGCTTCCCAAGGTCAAAGAGTTGCAGACGGAGTACGCGAAATTGCTGGAAGAAAAGAAAAAGACCTATGCCGAGTACCGTCGTTCCCGTGAGGAAATGCGGGAGCTTTTAACGGCAAAGGCCAATGTAGATCGAGTGCTGAAAATGGAGGTAGAACAGGGTGTTGAAAAAGAAAAAGACCACGGCCAGCGGTAAGCTGGTCCTGGTCAAAAGCGTTCGCAGAACGCGCAGCCACAGAATGAAATTCTGTGTTCAAAGGGGCTTGGGGGCGCTGCCCTCAACAAGCAAGCGGAGAGGAAAATCACGGAGGGATTTTGCGCTCTGCGGGTCGGTGTGTATTAACACCGGCATTGCTTGCCAATTTTTACCCGGAAATGAAAGGAGCCAGTGAGGAAACAGTCAAATTTCACTCACCGGCTCAATTCGTTTCAAATTTCTCGGATAGTTCTGTTAGTTCTTTTGCGGTCTCCTGCGTATGGTGCAAGAGGGTTTCACGCATTTCTGATGGACAGCTGCAATAAAGCATCTTCATTTGATTGGCTCCCTCATCTTCTGGAGAAACATCTGGATTGATCAGAGAGTCCAGAGAGATCGGCAGCACCTTTGCCAATGCCTTCAAAATCAAGTAAGACGGATTCATCTTTCCCTTTTCGATGTTGGCAATCTGCTTGACAGATACATGACTCAGATCGGAAAGCTCTTGCTGTGTCAGGTCTTTTTTCTTTCGGGCTTCCCGCATTTTTTGCCCCAAAGCGGTTAAATCGTCAATCGGCATAATCATTCACCTCAAATATATTTTATCGTGCTGATTTTTACAATGGAATAACCTTATTGTGCTTGTCAATAAGGCTGATTATACCGATTTTGGTGAGGGATATTTCCACATACTTGTATTGTTCGAGTAAGAGAACTATAATGTACTCTGTGGAGGTGCGAAATGGACTATATGACATTGAAAGAGGCCGCCGAAAAGTGGGGCGTGACACCTCGTAGGGTAAATTATTATTGCGCCGGTGGGCGTATCCCCAGTGCTGTGAAAATGGCCGGTGTTTGGCTGATCCCTAAAACTGCGGAGAAGCCTATGGATGCTCGTACAAAAGACTTTCGGAAAATAGATAAATAATTGAAAAATGATTGCTATATTTGCTGTTAGGAGGTGAGCATAATGAATGCAAAGATACTGATTGCTGACGATGAAAGCGATATTGTTTCTATGCTCGGCAGCTTTTTTGAAAGCAAGGGCTTTCGTGTCTTGCCTGCTTCCAATGGTGCAGAAGCACTAAAGCAAGTGGAAAAACAACCGGATATTATTTTGCTTGACATCAATATGCCTGGAACGGACGGGTTAGAGGTTTGCAAGCGTATCCGCGATCACATATCCTGCCCAATCCTTTTTCTGACTGCCCGAATCGAAGATACAGATAAGGTAAACGGCTTTGCTGTTGGCGGCGACGATTACATTGTGAAGCCCTTTTCACTTATGGAACTTGAAGCGCGAGTGTGCGCTCATCTGCGCCGGGAAGCGCGACACAACTTTGAAACGCAAGTCAAGTTTTCTGGTGATTTGACGATTGACTATTCGGAACGTTGCTTGTTCTTTGGTGATAAGCGTGTCGGTCTTGCAAAAAAGGAATTTGATATTGTGGAACTGCTTTCTCAAAATCCGGGACAGGTCTTTGATAAAGAACGGATTTATGAGCGTATTTGGGGTTATGACAGCGAGGGCGACAGTAGCGTTGTGGCAGAGCATATCCGCAGGATACGAACAAAGATTGCGGCATATACAGACCGGGTATATATTGAAACAGTTTGGGGGTGCGGATATAAATGGTTAAAATAATGCGACCCGTACAAAATTTATCTCTGCGTAAAAGTCTTGTACTCTATATTGTTCTCTTTGTTATGTTCGCTCTTGCCCTATCAATTATGACTGCTTCTGTATGTGAAACTGTCGCCAATAAAATTAATGAAAAGTACCCTAATACTGGCGAAAAATACTACTTGACGAATGAACAGGGGGAACGTTTGGGAGAAGGAACTTATATTTATAAGGAGCTGCCTGTCTTGAACGAACAAGACGAACAATTGCTTGCTATATTAGATTTGTTGCCAACCGTTACACCCCCTATTTATTCTGCATTTTGTATCATAGCGGCTGCGCTATTGTTTTACAAAAATAAACTGAAAAAACCGCTTGCTGAACTGCGGGCGGCTTCTGAAAAAATAGCGAACAATGATTTGGACTTTTCAATCGACTATGACAGCAACGATGAATTGGGGCAGCTTTGCGCATCCTTTGAAATCATGCGGACAACCCTTGCGGATAATTTCTCTAAAATGTGGCGGCAAGTTGAAGAAAGAAAAGCACTCAACGCCGCTTTTGCTCACGATTTGCGTACCCCTCTGACGGTACTAAAAGGCTATAATGAAATGCTGCAAGCCAGCGACAATTCCCAAACGAGGGAAACCGCCGCCACAATGGGAAAGCATATTTCCCGTATGGAAAACTATGTGAGCAGTATGAGCAATCTTAGGCGTATGGAAGATACGCAGCCGGATTACAAGTTGATTGACTTGCAACCGTTGGTATCTTCTTTGTATGACAGCGCAAAAATCGTTTGTACGAAAAACGGAAAAGAGTTGATTTTACAAAATAACATCCCTATTTTGCAGCTATCTCTTGACAGTGCATTTATCTCACAGGTATGCAACAACTTGATTTCTAATGCTGTGCGGTATGCCCGTACTTTAGTAACAATATCTTTCGCCTTGCATGACAACGGTTTGCTGCTTTCCGTATCGGACGATGGGAATGGTTTGGATAAAGACAGCCTACAAAAAGCCGCAAATCCGTACTTCACAGGGGAAAGCAGCCATTCCGAGCATTTCGGACTTGGGTTATATATTTGTAAGCTGCTTTGTGAACACCATAACGGTTATCTGAGGATTGAAAATACCGAAGTGGGAGCAAAAGTTTCCGCCTTCTTCAAAACTCCTGTCTTGTAGATAAAAAATAGATATTTACCCGCTATACTCTCCATGAAAACACATGGAGAGTATTTTATTGCTCCCTATGGAGAAAGGAGCTTTTTTATGGAATTAAAGACAGTTGGACTGACAAAAGAGTTCGGTTCCAAAATCGCCGTAGACGATTTGAATATTACTCTGGCTAATGGTGTCTACGGCTTGCTGGGCGCAAATGGCGCAGGAAAAACAACGCTAATGCGGCTGCTTTGCAATATCCAAAATCCCACTTCCGGAAAAATACTGTTGAATGGGAAAAATGCTGTTGGGCTGGGTGAACGCTATCGAAGCCTCTTGGGCTACTTGCCTCAGCACTTCGGATATTACCCGGACTTTTCAGCGTTTGACTTCCTGCTATATGTTTCTGCCCTAAAAGGCTTGGACGAGAAGGCAGCGCGGAAGAAATCAAAAGAACTGCTGGAAGCGGTAGATTTATCAAAGGAAAGTAAGCACAAAATCAAAACTTTTTCGGGAGGCATGAAACAGCGTTTAGGGATTGCACAAGCCATGCTCAATGATCCCCGCATTTTGATTTTAGACGAGCCGACGGCGGGGCTTGACCCGAAAGAGCGCGTCCGTTTCCGCAATTTGATTAGTGCCTTTTCCAAAGATCGCATTGTAATCCTGTCTACGCATATTGTTTCCGATGTGGAGTTTATCGCGGAGGAAATCATTATGATGAAGTCCGGGCAAATCATTCATTTTGGAAATCCGCAGGAGATTACTTCTGAAATCAACGGTCAAGTATGGGAATGTACGGTTCCGACTGCCTATGCGGAAAAATACGCGGCTTCCTATAATACAAGTAATCTGCGGAACACTAGTGAAAACCAGACAATCCTGCGGATTGTTGGAGAGCGTCCGCCGATGGAAAATGCAGTAAGGGTACAGCCTACTTTGGAAGATTTGTACCTGTTTTATTTCAAAGGAGGCTGTGAAGAATGAAAAAACTAATTTATTTTGAACTGCGGAAGATTTTTTCCAAGCGTTTATCTATGGTTACCCTTATTGGGATACTTCTATTCTCTGCTTTGCTTTCTTTTTCCACCTATCAAAATAAATACGCTTTTGACCAGAACGCCGGTGAAGGTTCCGGCAAAGCAGCAGTAGAAATCGACAAGGAAATCGCAGCAAAGTATGAAGGAATCCTGACCGATGAAAAAGTGCGACAAATGATGTCTGATTTTGCGCCGACATCAGATTTGCATGGGTTGAATGCGGCCTATATTTACCAAAACGCCATGCAATCCGCAGCCTTTTCACGATTTTCAGATCTGAACGGAAATTGGAACGGATTGAGTGTTTCCGATGTGTTCGGTAATGAAGAAATCAAAATTGGCTATGTAGATGGTTGGCTGTCAACAAGTCGAAACATGGTGCGGGTATTTACCGCGCTTGCTTTTGCGGTTATCATCATGCTTGCTCCTATTTTCTCCGGCGAGTATGAAGGTGTTGACAATATCATATTGACGAGCAAATACGGCAAAACTAAATGTGCTACTGCAAAGGTAGTAGCTGGCATTCTCACCGCTATTCTCACCACTGCGCTGATAGCAGCTTTTACCCTATTTCTTGCTCTTGCCTTTTATGGAACGGAAGGACTGAATTGCAGTATTCTATTTGCCCCTAGCGAATATGTTGAAGCGTTTATCCCTTTTAATATCACTTGTGGTACGCTGCTCAAATATCAAATCCTGTTGGCATTTACCTGTACCCTCAGCGTTACAGGAATTACACTGTTGCTATCTGCAATCAGTAAAAATCAGATTGTAGCTTTGATTATAGCAATGGCAATTTTTCTGTTCCCGATTTTGCTACCTATTCCAGAAACAAATCCATTGTTCCGATTGGTCGGGCTTCTTCCCATCTATCATGTTCTGGCCATTTCGCTTCTATCGGTAGAACAAATGAGCAACGGTATGTTATATGCGATATGGGCAATCCCAACGGCATTAATCTTTTTAGGAGTTGGCGCAGGTTTTTCTCGCTATACATTTGCGAAGCATCAAGTTCTATAATTTGGAATGATTTGCCGCACGACGGCAAAAGAAAAAAGCCGTCGTAAAGCAGACTTATTAACACGCCTAATATTATCTTTCGGTGGCTTTGAAAAATTCAGAGCCGCCGTTTCTTTTTGCTCTAAGCAGAAACACAATGACCTCATGCAATCAGCAGGGGCGGCATAAAGGAGGATGCCGCCTTGTCTATTTTCGCTTTTTTTCATAATATCCATGATCTGCACCAACTAAAAAAAGCCTTGCGCCACCTCCGGGGAAATCTGATTGCCAATCGGCATTATCATTCTATCTAAATCAGCAGAATAATGAGTTTTTTTGTTGCGCCAGTTTCTCTTTATGGAGAGCTGGCGTTTTCTATTGCTGCTTTTTCCGGGAAGCTCCCAAAGTATACCGTTGCCGTTCCCCGCCTCCGTTCGGTTCACCCGTCAACCACCCGTGAATCGAAATGGAGGTACATAATGAAAAAAGTCAATCTTAGGGATCTGTATCCCGATGTTTATAAAAACGATCACTTTGTAGAAGTAACAGAAGATGTGCTGGAGACGATCCGAGCTGCTGAGCGTGCGGAAGCTGCCTATGACAGGAGGAGGTATCGCTATAAGGCTCACTACTCCCTGGACTGTGATAATGGCATTGAAAATGCAATTCTGCTGAAGCCTGCAACGCCGGAAATGCTTCTGGAGGAAAAGCAGCTGCGGGAGCAGCTTTATGCCGCTGTGATGGCTCTGCCGGAGAAGCAGGCTAAGCGGATCTATGCCCGGTATTACCTGGGTATGCGCGTGAGTGAGATCGCCGCAGCGGAGGGTGTAGACCCAAGCCGTGTTCGTGACAGTATCCGGCGCGGTCTGAAGCAGCTGGCAAAGTATTTTTAGGATAGAATAACAAAGGGCGCAAGGCCACATAGTGCTTCTGGCACAGGGCTTTGCGCCCTATTTGCATCCTTGTATTCTTCGAGCGAAAGAAATATAATAAGCCATATTGGAGGGAAACTATATGGATTATATGACGCTGAAAGAAGCAAGTGAAAAATGGGGTGTTACCCCAAGGCAGATCAATTATCTGTGTGCCGGTGGGCGTATCCCCGGCGCTGTGAAGATGGCTACCATTTGGCTGATTCCCAAGGATGCAGAGAAACCGGCAGACCGCCGTTTCAAAAATACAAAAAAATAATCCTCTCGTGAGGTTTCTGTGACATTTGGATGCTACACTAAGGATGAAGGAGTGTGATACAATGCGAATTTTAGTAGTCGAGGATGACCGACTTTTGAATAATACTTTGTGCTATAACCTGGAAGCTGCGGGCTATGTTGTGGACTCTGCCCTGACAAAATCAGCAGGCAGTGATTTTCTGACCAAGCAGGACTATGACCTGATCGTGCTGGATGTAAACCTGCCGGATGGGAACGGCTTTGATTTCTGCCGGGAGGTAAAGGAACGCCGGCCGGATACGGCAGTGATCTTCCTGACCGCAAATGATATGGAAAGTGATATGCTCAAAGGGTATGAGCTGGGCGCGGAGGACTATGTGACCAAGCCATTTCCTATGAGCGTCTTTCAAAAAAAGCTGTCCGTAGTGTTGGGGCGTCTTGTAAAGCAGTCTGGCGGTGGTGATAGCTATGAGGACGGCGCACTGTCCATCAATTTCTCGGAGATGACGGCTTCCCTGTCCGGTAAGGCGCTGGTGTTCACCCCGCTGGAATACCGGCTGTTGAAAATCCTGACCAAAAATCCGCAGAATGTTTTGACAAGGCAGGTGCTGCTTGAAAAGCTGTGGGATGCCGATGGGAACTTTGTGGATGAACACGCCCTGACTGCGGCTATCAGCCGGGTGCGGAACAAAATTGAAACGGATGGACGCCAGTACATCAAGACGGTGTACGGCATGGGCTATATGTGGATCGGAGGGGCGCTCAAATGAATATGCGAAAACTCTCCATCAACAAAGCCTGCGTTCTTTTGGGAACGCTTCTGCTGCTGGCAGTGGGCGCAGTCTGCACCACTGTTTATCTGCTGACCCGGAATATAATCGCTGTCCGGTGTGTGTTCCTGTTCAGCCTCTTTGTGCTGCTCTGCGTCATCTTCTTTGTGGCGCTGATCCGCCGGAAGCTGGTTCAGTTCTCCGATGCCTTTTGCGGTCAGATGGATGATATGCTCTCCGGGGATATGCAGCCGAAGCAGACGGTTGAGGAAGAAAGCCTGTTCTATAAAATCAACTACCGGCTGGGGCGGCTGTACGAGGTCATGCAGGAAAATAAAAACAGCATCGCAAAGGAACGGGCTGACCTGCAAGAGTTGATTTCTGACATCTCCCATCAAGTCAAGACCCCGATTGCCAACTTGAAGATGATCAACAACACGCTGCTTGAAAACGAGGTCCCCCCGCAGAAGCAAAAGGAATTTCTGACAGCCCAGGCCAGCCAGCTTGATAAGCTGGACTTCCTCATGCAAGCCATGATTAAAACTTCCCGCCTGGAAACAGGAGTCATTTCGCTGGAGCAAAAACAGCAGCCGGTTTATGATACCCTTGCCGCTGCCCTGGGCGGGATTTTGCTCAATGCCGAAAAGAAACAAATAGATGTGCAGGTGGAATGCCCGGAGCATTTGGATGCGCGCCACGATAGAAAATGGACAAGCGAAGCCCTGTTCAACATTCTGGATAACGCAGTGAAGTACACCCCGGCAGGCGGGCAGATCCGTGTGTCGGTGGAAGGCTGGGAAATGTATGTGAAGATCGACATTGCTGACACCGGCATCGGCATTTCAGAGCAGCACCAGGGGACGATTTTCAAACGGTTTTATCGGGAAGATGCGGTGCATGATGTGGACGGTATTGGGATCGGACTGTATCTGGCCCGCGAGATCGTGACCTTGCAGGGCGGCTATATCCGGGTGGTATCGGAAGTTGGGAAAGGCTCAACCTTTTCTGTTTTCCTGCTCCGAAAGTAGAGCAAGCACGCCCCGAAAAAATGAAATGTCACAGGCTTGTGACATTTGGGGCCGAATTTAGCGGAAATTTTTTGTGGCTCGTGACATTTCTGTGAGGTTTGGTCGTTACAATGGGTTTATCAAAAAGAAAGGATGGTGTTCTTTATGAGCATTTTGCAAACGACTGAACTGAAAAAATATTATGGCGCAGAGCCGAACATTACCAGAGCCTTGGATGGTGTGACCCTCTCCATAGAAAAGGGCGAATTTGTAGCCATCGTGGGAACCTCCGGCAGCGGTAAATCCACGCTACTGAACATGATTGGCGGGCTGGATGTACCTACCTCCGGTCAGGTGGTCGTGGATGGCAAGGAGCTGTCCAAACTCAAAGACGAGGAACTGACCGTTTTCCGCAGAAGAAAAATCGGCTTTATCTTCCAGAACTACAATCTGGTGCCGGTGCTGAATGTCTTTGAAAACATTGTGCTGCCTGTGGAGCTGGACGGAAACAAGGTAGACAAGAAGTTTATGAAAGAAGTCGTTCAGATGCTGGGGCTGGAGGATAAGCTGAACAATATGCCCAATAACCTCTCCGGCGGTCAGCAGCAGCGCGTAGCCATTGCCCGCGCCTTGGTGTCAAAGCCCGCTATTGTTTTGGCTGATGAACCCACCGGCAACCTGGACAGCAAAACCAGTGCCGATGTGCTGGGGCTTCTGAAAACCACAAGCCAGAAATTCCACCAGACCCTCGTGATGATCACCCATAACAGTGAAATCGCCCAGCTTGCCGACCGCATTATTCGGATCGAGGATGGTAAGATCGTTCAGTAAAGGGGGTCGCGACTATGAATGACATTCTATTTGGCAATAACAACAAGGCTGTCATCAAAAAGCTGGCAAACCGCAGTTTCCGAAGCAACAAAATGAGGAATGTGATTGCGGTCATTGCGATTGCCCTGACAACCTTTCTCTTTACGGCAGTCCTGACCATTGGTATGGGAGCCAAGGGAACGCTGGAATACAACATGGCAAAGATGATTGGCACTGGTGCGGATGCGCTGGTACAGGGTCTTTCCGAAGAACAATTCCAGCAGTTAAAAGAAAACTCCATGTTTGAAAAGGTGGGCTGTTGGGTACCTATTGAGATTATGACCAACACCAACCGGATATTTGCGGAAATTGATTACGCAGATCAGCCTCAGTTGGAGCTTCGGATGCAGACGCCGCGCACAGGTTCTGCGCCCCAAAAAGCAAATGAGGTTTTGGTTTCTGCCAACATTCTGAATGATTTGAACATCGAAGAAGAAATTGGGGCAGAAATTCCTATCGAATTTAAGAATCGTCAAAGCGGCCAGATGTATCATTTTGATATGATTGTATCCGGTATTTACGACACACCAAACGAAAAATCGGAATCAGTCATTGTTTCCAAAGCCTTCATGGAAGAAAATCCGGAGATGATGAACGAAATTGCCCAAGGGCGTGAGGGTTGTGGCATTTATGATGCTGATGTGATCATGCGGGATAGCTCCATGATAAAGGAGCGCATCTCGGAGTTTGTCCGCAGCATTGGCGGTAATCCAGACGATAGAAGTGCTGAGAATTATGTCCGTGTAGCCCCCAACACTTTCCTTTCCAACAACAGCGGCGGCTCTATCATGTGGCTGGTAGCAGGTGTATTTGGCGTCCTATTCATGTTCTGTGGGTATCTGCTGATCTATAATGTATTCGAGATTGCAGTTACCAACGACATTCGGCAGTATGGCCTGCTACGGACGGTGGGGACTACTTCCCAGCAGATCAAGCGTTTGGTCAACCGGCAGGCGCTGTACCTGTTCCTGATTGGAACACCATTTGGCTTGCTTTTTGGCATCCTGCTCGGACGCAGTATTCTGCCTGCGGCACTCCAGATGTTTGCTGCCGATTATAGTGGTAAAAATATTGAGGTCAGCACACTTCCATATTTGGGCATTATCGCAGGTGCGATCCTATTCTCAGGACTTACGGTTTATATCAGTACCAGAAAGTCGGTGAAGAAAGCCTCCCGTGTGTCACCTATCGAGGCTATCCGCTATGTAGAACAGAATACGGTTTCCATAAAGCGGAAAAAGACAAATACCGGAGCAGTTATTCCTCGCATGGCGAAGGCCAACCTTCAGCGCAATAAGCGCCGGACGGTCTTTATTGTGATTTCCCTGACTTTGAGCATCGTCCTCCTGAACTCCGTGTTTATCTTCAGCGGCAGCTTTGATGAAGATGTTTATGTCAAAACCCATACCAAAAGTGACTTTGCGGTTTATAACCCGGACATTCAAGCCGCATGGGGAGATGAATTTGGACATAGTTGCACTGTTTCAGAAAAATCAGTAGAGGAAATTGAACAGCAGCCAGGTGTAATAAACGAAGTCCGCCTATACCGTAACACTTTTGAGGACGATCATATTGCCTGTGATTGGGGGCCTTCTTTCTCGATTGATAATACGGATAAATATGCCTATGTACTTCCTGATTCATTAAATCTCGGCTGGACTGAGTATGAGGATGGAAAGGATTATGCTGCGTTGACTGCGGATAACCTTCCACTTGGAAATGTGTATGGTTTCTCTGAAAATCTCCTGAACAAGATGGACATTATTGAGGGTGAAAGCGATGTGTCTGTCCTGAAAGAAAAACTCTGGAATGACAACAATGTAATTTTAGTAAGCAACTATAACGATAAGGGAGAATTAAGCGGTGGTGCGGATAATACCTATTATTTTGGCCTGTCGGTTGGCGACACCATTCAGTTTTATGAAAATGGAGCTCCGACTGAGGAGTTTACAGTGATTGCCAAGGCTGCTGTTACGAGCAATGAAATGACCTTGACTGGCGGTGGCTCTAATATTGCAACAGATGTTGGCGGACCAAAAATCTATATGTCAGAAGATAATTTCAAAGAGATTTATAAAACTCCTACCTTGTATGGTTTCCTCTTTGATGTAGAGGAACAGTATCAGCAGGATATGGAGAACTATCTGATGCGGGACACCGATGTTTCCTATAACTCTATTACAACGCTGAAGGCTAATGTTTTAGGAATTAAAAATGTTGTCCTGCTGGTTGGCGGAATGATAGGTTCTGTATTTGCTTTGGTGGGCCTGATCAACTTCATCAATCTGGTTATGACCAATATCGTTACCCGCCGTCATGAGTTTGCCACCATGCAAAGCATTGGTATGACGAACCGGCAGCTCCGAAAAATGATGATTTCGGAAAGCTTCTCTTATGTGCTGCTGGCTGGGATTGTCGGCACACTAGTTGCGGCGACACTTGGCATGACATTGCTAAGAGCATTTGTAGAAAATGGTCCTACCAGTATGATGATGACATTCCAGATAACCTTGCTGCCTGCGCTGATTATGCTGATTCTGTTTTTGGCATTGGCATTTATCGTTCCAGTTGTCGCACTCCGGCTCTTTAACAATCGAAGTGTTGTAGAGCGGCTTCGGGTAAATGAATAACAGGCACAGCCATATCAAGTGAATACTTCCTACGCCGTTGTATGCGACTGTGGGGCACGAAAAACCGGGGGATTTTTCTCCCGGTTTTTCAAATGTCACGAACTTGTGACATTTGGAGCCGAATTTAGCGGAAATTTTTTGTGGCTCGTGACATTTCTGTGAGGTTTGTTCGTTACAATGGGTCTAAGTTAAAGAAAGGATGGTGTTCTCTATGAGCATTTTGCAAACGACTGAACTGAAAAAATACTACGGCACAAAGCCGAATATCACAAAGGCCCTGGATGGTGTGAACCTCTCTGTTGAGCAGGGGGAATTTGTAGCGATTGTTGGAATCTCCGGTAGCGGAAAATCCACTCTGCTAAACATGATCGGCGGACTGGATGTGCCTACCTCCGGCAAGGTCATTGTGGATGGGCGCGACCTCTCTACATTGAAAGACGAGCAGCTTACTATCTTCCGCAGACGAAAGATCGGCTTCATCTTCCAGAACTACAATCTGGTGCCGGTGCTGAATGTCTTTGAAAACATTGTGCTGCCTGTGGAGCTGGATGGAAACAAGGTGGACAAGAAGTTTATGAAAGAAGTGGTGCGGATGCTGGGGCTGGAGGATAAACTGAACAATATGCCCAGCAATCTCTCCGGCGGCCAGCAGCAGCGTGTAGCCATCGCCCGCGCTCTGGTATCGAAGCCTGCTATCGTTCTGGCGGACGAGCCAACAGGCAATCTGGACAGTATGACCAGCAGCGATGTGCTGAGCCTGCTGAAAGTTACCAGCACAAAATTCCACCAGACCCTTGTAATGATTACCCATAATAATGAGATCGCCCAGCTTGCCGACCGCATTATTCGGATCGAGGATGGTAAGATTGTGCAGTAAAGGGGGCGGAACTATGAATGACATTCTATTTGGCAACAATAATTCCAAAGTGATTACCAAGCTATCCAAACGCTATTTCAAGAAGAATAAGGTCCGCAATCTGGCTGCGCTGCTGGCAATTATCCTGACTGCTTTCCTATTTACCTCTATCACTTCCCTGGCGTTCAATATGGCATCCTCCATCCAGCTCTCTCTGCAAATGCAGAAAGGCAGTAAAGCGGATGGCACTTTAGGGTATATGACGGAGGAACAGTACGAGCAGCTTGTAAACAGCGATTTTGTGGAGCAGGCAGGCCACCGGCGTATCATTGGCTATGCAAGCAATACTTCCAGCCATTCCATTGAGATCAATTATGCGGACAGTGTGCAGCAGGAGCTGACCTTCTGTGTGCCTACTCACGGAGCAGCACCGGAGAAAGCGAATGAGATCGCCACTACGGATTTGGCGCTGAAGGCGCTGGGTGTAGAACCAAAGGTTGGCGCAGAGGTTCCGTTGGAATTTGAACTGCGGGGGAAAACTTATCATTATGATATGGTGCTTTCCGGCTGGTGGGAAGCAAGCAATGACTCTGTGAGCGTTGCGACTGTTTCAGAGCAGTTTATAAAGGAAAACCCCGATGTGGTCCAGAACACTTATGCGGTAGACCATGAAATGTCCGGCGTTACTTTTTCCGATGTCGTGCTGAAGAATAAAGCAAATGTTCAGCAGCAGTTGAATGAGTTCGTTTACTCCATTGGCGGCAATCCAGAGGATATGGGCGCAGACAATTTCATTCTCGCCTCTGAAAATCAAATGTCCCAGGGATTGACTTCATCAGAGTCCATCGTGTTTGCTGTTGTATTTATCCTGATGTTTGTCGTGTGCGGATACCTGCTGATCTACAATATCTTTGATATTTCTGTGATGCAGGATGTTCGTCAATACGGCCTGCTGCGGACGATTGGCACTTCCACACGGCAGATCAAGGGCATTGTGAACCGTCAGGCAGTCTGGCTCACGCTGATCGGGCTGCCCATCGGTCTGATCGCCGGTTTCTTTGCCGGTTGGGTGCTGCTTCCTGTCGTGACAGAAATCATCAGCCTTGAATCGTCTATGCTGGGGACATCCGTATCGACCTCGCCGCTGATCTTTGTTATCGCCGCTCTCTTTACGATCCTGACCGTGTTTATCAGCACCCGGAAGCCTGCAAAAAAGGCGGCAAAGATTTCTCCTCTGGAGGCGATCCGCTACACCGAGCAGAACGCCTATAAAAAGAGAAGTGCCAAGCGTACCAATGGAGTAAAGCTGTCCCGCATGGCCTTTTCCAACCTGGGGCGCAACCGCAGGCGTTCAGCGTTTATCATTATTTCCCTGCTTCTGTGCATCGTCCTGTTTAACTCTATCATCATTGTGACGCAAAGCCTTGATGAAGAAAAGTGGGTAAACCGTGTTACCAGAACAGATTTTAATGTCTATAACTCCGCCGCATTTAATGTAATGGAAAGCGTTCAGCACCATGAAGATACGCTCTCACAGCAGGCGGTGGATCTGATTGCCGGACAGCCCGGAGTTGAGGATGAACGCTATCTTTACCGAAATACAAAAGACGATAGAAATGTGCTGGTTGACTATGGGTTTGAAGATTTAAGCGGCATAGAGCTATTCCATGAGGAAGAAGGCGTCGTAAATCAAAGCTATCAGGGATATAGCCTGTATACAAGTTCTGATACCGAAAGGCGCTATTTTGGTAATGTAATGGGAGCCTCCGAAAATTTCTGGGCGGATATGCGTATTTTTGAAGGCGAAAAAGATGCTGAAACCCTAACGCAGAAAATGGCTACCGGAGAATATGTCATTATTGGCTGCCCCATGGACAAACTGACAGAGGAACCAAGGAACACTCCGCTGACCAATCAGTTACAGGTTGGAGAGAGCATTTCCTTCTACAAGGATGGGGAACTGGTCAAAACCAGCACCATTCTTGCAAAAGCGGTTCTCGTGGGAACAGAAACCGAAACGCCGACAGGTACCACCGCCCAGGCGCACATCGCCGCTGATGCTCCTTTTGTATATTTGCCGGACACTGTATTTAAGGAAATCTATGACGCTCCCACGCTGCTGACTTATGGATTCAATGTGGATGAAGCCTTGCAGCCGCAGATGGAAGAATTCTTGAGCAGCTATGTGAGTGAAAATACTTCGGTTGCCTATACTTCCACCAAGCTGTTGAAAGAGCAGCTTGATTCGGTCCGCAGCATGATTCTGGTTATCGGCGGTCTGATTGGCTGCATCATGGCCTTTGCAGGCCTGATTAATTTTACCAACATGATTATTACCAACATCATTACCCGCCGCCATGAGTTTGCCACCATGCAGAGCATTGGTATGACCGGCAAGCAGCTTCGCCGCCTGATGGTCTATGAGGGCATCTACTATGCCGTAGGTGCGGACATTATCGGCGGAGCAGTCGCAGCGATCCTGGCAGTCACAGTGCTAAAGAGCGCTTTGAACGGACCTTCCATGTGGTTCTTTACTCTGAACATTACATTGGTTCCTGTTATGGTCATTGGTGTGCTTTATCTGCTGTTGGCTGCGGTTATTCCGCTGATCGTTCTCCACTTCTTTAACAAGGGAACTGTGGTGGAGCGGCTGAGGACTTCGGAGTAAATCTGGAGGTCTTTGCAAAGACGATAGAACAGGTTAGAGGATGTATGAATTGAATGAAAGCCGGGAGGTTTCTTCCCTCTCGGCTTTTCTAAAAATGAGAAACCTCGCAGATTTATGAGGTTTCAGCTTATTATTTTATTCAGATGGAGTGTGTTGGTGACATTTCTGTGAGAATTAGCTGTTAAGATAAGAAAAAGAGTAAGAGTTGCCGCACGATGGCAAAAGAAAAAAAGCCGTCGTACAGTGACTATATTGTTATGCGTTTTTGAGGCGGCTTTGAAAAAACAGAGCCGCCGTTTCTTTTTGCGAAAAGCAGAAACCCGACGACCCTCATGCAATCAGCAGGGGCGGCATTTTAGGAGGATGCCGTCATGTCTGTGTTAGTGGTTCACAATACCCATGAGTTACATCAGTTAAAAAAAGCCTTGCCCCGCCACCGGGGCATTATGTTTTTATATCGGTATTATCAATCTGTGTAAACCAGTATAATCATAGGTTTTCTTGTCGCGCCAGTATCCCTTTGTGGGGAGCTGGCGTTTTTGCTTGCCGTTTTTTAGATAGACGAGCGGTTTGTTACCGCTGCCGGTCTCCGCCTCCATTCGATTCACCCGTTAACTACCCGTGAATTGAAATGGAGGTACACGATGAAAAAAGTCAATCTCCGGGATCTGTATCCCGATATTTATAAAACCGATCACTTTGTAGAAGTAACCGAAGATGTGCTGGAGGCGATCCGTGACGCTGAGCGTGCAGAAGCTGCCTATGACCGGAGAATGTATCGCTATAAGGCATACTACTCCCTGGACTGCGACAACGGTATTGAGAATGCTATCCTGCTGAAAACTCAGACACCAGAAATGATTTTGGAGGAAAAACAGCTGCGGGAGAAGCTCTATGCCGCTGTGATGACTCTGCCGGAGAAGCAAGCTAAGCGAATCTATGCCCGGTATTACCTGGGTATGCGTGTGAGCGAAATTGCCTCGGCGGAGGGTGTAGATCCAAGCCGTGTCCGTGACAGCATCCGGCGTGGGTTGAAACAGCTGACAAAGTATTTTTGAAAAAGTTTCGTTTGGTGCGCTCGTTTTTTGCTCTTTTTGTCAGAGTTAATAGAAGGACAAGTTTTCCCTCTTCAACAGCACTTTGACAATTTCATAGACAGCATAACAGGTACATAACCCGTGTACGAGCGAGTGTGGAACGCCGCGAAGATGGAGCAGCCAGGGAGGTGATGAGCAGAGCTGCTTCGGAGCGATCTACGATTTCACAAAACGGATGGTGGCAGATCTGGAGCGAGGACTGCACGGGGGCTTAAAGATACTTCCTCACGGCCTCCTAAAGACTTGGGGGGAACCCTGCGGCGCACGAGTAAAACGACGCTGCGGAGTTATGACAACCGCGCCAGCGGAGACCTGCTATGTTCCCATCGTCAGGGTTGCGTGGCAAATGTGACGAGAATTGAGTTACATTAAAATAAGGAAGCGATTACTTTCTTAGGTGGTCGTTTTCTATTCAAAATCAGATACCATGCGCTGGCAGTTTCGGCTGCCAGCGTATTCATGTGATTTTGAAAGCACGATGATAACCTTGACAGATTGGAGGGAATATGGTCTATGGAAAAACTCATTACACGAAAAGAAGCTGCTGAAATCTTAGGAATCAGCATCGCAACGCTGGATGCCGCCCGTAACAACGGCTTGATCTCTTATGTGCAGTATGTTCAGAATGGCTGTGTGTATTTTACTGCGGCGGGTCTCCAGGAGTATATCGCAAAATGTACGCATCGGGCAAAGCCTGTTGAGAGAAGCACCACTTACCGCAAGCCTCGCGGAAGATCGTGAGCAGGTCCGTATCCTTGATGGAATCAGAGATGTTTGATAAAACAAAGGTACAGCGCTGGAGATCTTTTTTAGGAGGTGGAGGAATTGGCAAATAGAAAACGAGCGATTCCACAATACGGTACAGTTACGCTGAACGGTCTTGACTATTACAGGACAAGAGTTCAGGATGCAGATGGAAAATTGGTGGCCCTTTATGCAAGGACACCTGAAGAATTATATGATAAGGAACTGAATGCGTTGGAGCAGATCGACAATGATACATTTTGTCGAAAGTCTCCCACCGTTGCAGACTACTGTGAGAAATGGCTGCTGATGCAGTCGGTTCATGTACGAGCTACTACAATGACCGACTATACATCTAAAGTCAGAAGGCACATTATCAAAGAATTGGGAGATATGCGGATGGCGGATGTGACTTTGGATGACATCCAGCTTGCCCTCGTTCCTGTTTCCAAAAAATCGGCTTCGGTTTATAAGTCGGTGGTTGTCCTTTACAAATCTATTTTCCGGGCAGCAAAGGAAAGCAGGGTCATTGAGAAAAATCCAACAGTCTATCTGACCTCAAAAGGCGGAGGAGTTCCGCAGAAAGAAAAAGAAGCTCTGACAGATGAGCAGGCAGCCCGCTTATTGGATGCCATTCAAGGGCTTCCGCCGTATGTATTTGTGATGCTTGGTCTGTATGCAGGATTGCGGAGAGAAGAAATCCTCGCCCTGCAATGGGATTCTGTATATCTTGATACGGATACTCCATACCTAACAGTACGAAGGGCATGGCACACAGAAAGCAACCGACCGGTCATTCTTGATGAATTGAAAACAAAGGCAGCGGAGAGAAACATTCCTCTCCCCATCTGCTTGGCAGACTGTCTGAGAGAAGCAAAGGCAAATTCCACTTCGGAGTATGTTGTTCCAAATCGGGATGGCGATCCGCTGTCTTACACGCAGTTTAAGCGGCTTTGGCAGTATATTGTTACCAGAACAACAAAGGAGCGGGTATATTACCGATACGAAGATGGAAAGCGTGTGCAGCATACGGTTACACCTGTTCTGGGGGAAAAGGCCGCTCACAATGGGAAAGTGGTTTACAGCCTGGACTTTGAGGTAACACCCCATCAGCTGCGGCATACATATATCACGAACCTGATCCATTCGTCGGTTGATCCCAAAACGGTTCAATATCTGGCAGGCCATGAGAGCAGCAAGATTACAATGGACATCTATGCAAAGGTCAAATACAATCGACCGGACGAGCTGGTTAAAAGTATGGGTGGCGCATTTGCTCAGTGGGATGGTGTTCGATCCTAAAGCACAGAAGTAATGGAATATCATAAGCAGTAAGAGCGAGGCAAGGATGTCTCGCTCTTTGTTTTCCCTAATCCGTATCTTTGATTAAATTCGTGCTTTCTGATAAAACGGGGGTGTAAGTTGTAAACGCTCATTATCAAGAAAGGAAATCAATATGGCAAAGAAAAATAGGAGTGTTCCGCAGTACGGAACCGTTACGAGAAAGGGAACCTTGTATTATCGAACTCGAATTTTGGATGCGGATGGCAAGCAGGTCAGTTTGTATGCGTCCACCTGTGAAGAACTGTATGAAAAGCAGCTGGCAGCGAAGAAGCAGGTTGAGGAGATTATTTTCCGGCGGAAGCATCCCACGGTTGCTGAGTATTGCGAGAAATGGCTGCTAATGCAATCAGCAAAGGTATCTTCAGCTACGATGAAGGGCTATACCTCTGACATGAGAAATTATATCATTAAGCCTTTAGGTGATATGTATATGGAGGAAGTGACCGCAGATGATATTCGTCTGGCACTTGTGCCGCTGACCAAAAAATCGGAGGGCTTATACAATACGGTAAATATGCTCATCAAATGTATTTTTTACTCGGCAGAGCGTAGTGAGCTGATTAGCTATAATCCTTGTGTTGGAATATCTGCAAAGGGCGGAAGGCCAACGAAGAAGAAAGACGCATTAACCGACCAGCAGGTTGAGGTGTTGCTGGATACAGTCAAGGGGCTGCCTCCCTATTTGTTCATTATGATTTGCTTGTATTCCGGGCTTCGTCGAGAGGAGGCGCTTGGACTGCAATGGGATTGTGTATTCCTGGACGCACCTACTCCGTATATATCCGTGCGGAGAGCATGGAGGTCAGAGAATAACAGACCCGTGGTTTCTACGGTGCTAAAGACTCCGGCAGCAAAAAGGGATATTCCGATACCGAAGTGTTTGGTAGATTGTCTGCGGGAAGCGAAAGAGAATTCCATATCAGATTATGTGATCGCTGACAGCAAAGGAGAACCACTTGCATATTCACAGTTTCAGAGGGTATGGCAGTATGTAGTTGTCCGTTCCACTAAGCCCCGGAACTACTATAAGTATGTAAATGGGGAGAGTATCAAATATACGGTTACTCCAACGCTGGGCATGACACAGAAGAATCAACCCAAAATCAGATATACGATAGATTTTGATGTGACCCCACATCAGCTGCGGCACACTTACATTACCAATCTTCTCTATGCAGGGGTGGACCCTAAGACGGTTCAGTACCTTGCAGGACATGAAAACAGTAAAACAACTATGGACATCTATGCAAGGGTAAAGTACAATAAACCTGAGGAGTTATTTGATGTGGTAAATCGAGCATTGGCAAAGGATAGATAATAAATTACCAAACTTGAAATGCCAGTTTGGCATCTCAAGTTGTTATAGGGAGAATTTATGGCAGAAATTACACCAGAAGCAAAAAAGACGGATAATATTACAAATGATTTAGTTGAAATCGTTCAACCGTCGATTGAGAAAATGATTTATGTTATTAGAGACAAGCAGGTCATGCTGGATAGTGATCTTGCCGTTCTTTATCAGGTTGAGACAGGGGCACTGAATAGAGCGGTAAAAAGAAATATTAGTAGATTTCCAGAAGATTTTCGTTTTCAGCTCACGAAAGAGGAATATCAAAACTTGAGATGCCAAACTGGCATTTCAAGTTTTGCGCAGGACGAAAATAATTATGGTGGTCGTAGGACACTTCCTTATGTATTTACAGAGCAGGGAATCTCTATGTTGGCGAGTGTGCTGCATAGCGAAGTAGCGATTAAGGTAAGCATTGGTATTATGCGCGCATTTGTGGAAATGAGGAGATTTATTGCAAATAATGCCCTGCTTTTTGAACGCATCAGTAATGTGGAATTAAAACAACTGGAATATCAAAAGCAAACGAATGAAAAATTGGATCAGATATTTGAATATATATCTGACCATGAGGAATCAAAGCAGAAAGTGTTTTTTGACGGCCAGATATATGATGCTTTTAGCCTGATTGTTAATCTGATTCAAAAAGCTGAAAAGGAAATCGTTTTAATTGATGGCTATGTGGATGTAGGAACGCTGAATCTTCTCGCAAAAAAGAATGAGGATGTATCTGTTGTGATGTACACATTGAAAAGAACCAAATTATCGCAAGGAGATGTTGATAATTTCAATAGCCAGTATCCTTCGCTGGAAGTGCGGTACACGAAAGTGTTTCATGATCGCTTTTTAATCCTGGATAAGAAAAATGCTTACCATATAGGAGCTTCCTTAAAAGATGCGGGGAAAAAGTGTTTTGGAATTACTCTGCTTGAGGATGAGGGTATTGTGAGAGACATTCTTCAGAGACTGGAGCTTGAAACGGAGGAGTAAAAAGCACCTATTTTTGTGGTTAAGGAATAGGACAACCGAGAACCGAAAGGGCAAAAAAGCCCAGAATATCAAGGGAAAATGGCAATCAAAGAATTTCAATACGG